>ERZ773109.49-NODE-49-length-48969-cov-4.818723_pt1 | contig 48969 bp, 44 predicted proteins | sample MGYA00580569_ERZ773109 | MGnify/ENA primary metagenome ERZ773109 (study PRJEB29015, sample SAMEA2737852) | human gut metagenome | biome: human gut; feature: human-associated habitat; material: faeces | place: China | collected 2012 ...
AAAAGCAATCTCTAGCATATGATTATACTCATATTATATTCCCAGTATAGTGGATTTTTTGAAAAAAGACAATAAATATGATTGCTTACCTGTTTCCTATCTTACCAATCACTTTGCGCCTAAGTTATTCTATCCGCAGAATTCCTCAATCTGCCGTTCCATGCATTCCACAATATCCCCCCGCTTTAAGTAGCAGTCTGACCACTCCACGATCTTCTCCATGGTCTTTTCCACATTCCAGACTGGTTTCCAGCCAAAGGTTCTCTTAATCCTGGAACAATCGAGTTTCAGAAAATTTGCCTCATGAGGACCACCATCATACTTGTTCACCCATGTAACCTGTGTACCAGTCTGTTTCTCCCACTCTTTGCAGAAAAGTTCTACCAAATTACCTGTCGTCCAGCAGTCTGTCTCATCAGGTCCGACATTATAGTTTCCTGCAAGCTTCTTATCCTCATACTGAGCCTTGGCAATCATCAAATATGCTGCCACCGGCTCTAACACATGCTGATATGGTCTTGTTGAAAACGGGTTGCGCACAACAATCTCTTCTCCTTTTTCCACAGCTCTGATGCAATCCGGAATAATGCGGTCAGTCGCAAAATCACCTCCGCCGATTACATTTCCTGCTCTGCAGGTTGTAATAGCAGTATCACTGTCCTGAAAAAATGATTTCAAATAGCTGCTTGTTACCAATTCCGAACAGGATTTTGAATTAGAGTACGGATCATAGCCGTTTAATTCCTCGTTCTCACGGTATCCCCACTCCCACTCTTTATTAAGGTACACCTTATCTGTCGTCACATTCACAAATGATTTCACACAAGGATTTAAGCGCACACATTCTAAAATGTTAACCGTTCCCATTACATTCGTCTCATATGTATATACCGGATTCTGATACGATTCCCGCACCAAAGGCTGCGCCGCCATATGAATTACAATTTCAGGCTGTACTTCTGCAAATACCTTTTTTAAATGTTCCAGATCGCGAATATCCCCGACAACCGAATTCATCCCATCTGCAATTCTGCACAACTCAAACAAACTCGGATCAGTAGGTGCCTTTAACGCATACCCCGTCACATTTGCTCCCACCATAATCAACAGCTTACACATCCAGGAACCCTTAAAGCCGGTATGGCCGGTAATCAATACTCTTTTATCTTTATAAAATGATAAATCCATTATTTTCATACCTCACATATGCTTTCCAAAAGCAGCCTACTGTTGATCCGGCTCATAACATTTTGTGCAATTCACAGCTTCCTTAATCGTCTGAGCCATATAGTCAATCATCTCATCTGTCATTCCGGGATATACGCCTACCCAAAATGTATCATTCATAATACGATCTGTATTCTTAAGTTCTCCGACAATACGATATCCCTTTCCGCTTGCCCGCATCTGATCAAAACATGGGTGTTTGGTCAGGTTTCCGGCAAACAACATTCTCGTCTGAATGCCATGTTCTTCTACATACCGGACAACCTTATTACGCTCTACGCCTTCCTTGCAGGTAATCAAAAATCCAAACCAGCTGGGTTTTGCATTTTCACACGGCACCGGAAGAATCAGTTTGTCTTCCGTCCCCACCAACACTGCTCTCAAGCGTTCAAAATTTGCTCTTCTTCTCTCTGCAAAATCCGGGAGTTTCTCAATCTGTGCGCATCCGATTGCCGCCTGCATATCGGTTGCTTTTAAGTTGTATCCGAAATGGGAATATACATACTTATGATCGTATCCTAACGGAAGCTCCCCGTACTGGCGGTCAAATCGATGCCCGCAAAGGTTATCCTGGCCGGAGCCGCATACACAGTCGCGTCCCCAATCCCTCATAGAACGGATGCACTTATTCAACAACGGATTGTCCGTATATACCGCTCCGCCTTCTCCCATTGTCATGTGATGCGGCGGATAAAAACTTGATGTTCCGATATCTCCGATTGTACCCGTGAACTTCTCTTCTCCGTTCATTGTATACTTCGTCCCAAGGGCATCACAGTTATCTTCGATTAACCACAGATTGTGTTTGTCGCAGAACGCCTTCACTGCCGTCAGATCAAACGGATTACCAAGTGTATGCGCCGCCATAACTAGCTTCGTCTTCTCAGACAGTGCTTCTTCCAGCATTGCGACATCCATATTATACTGTGGAATCGTCACATCAATAAACACCGGAACCACACCATACTGAATTGCAGGCGTAACCGTTGTCGGAAATCCAGCCGCGACTGTAATCATCTCGTCTCCCGGTTTTACCTGACGCTCTCCTAATAACGGAGAGGTCAATGCCATAAACGCGCAAAGATTTGCAGATGAACCGGAATTTACAAGCGAGCAATAGCGGACACCCAGATACTCCGCAAATGTCTTCTCAAACTTTTCCGTATATCTTCCGGACGTCAGCCAAAATTCCAAAGCCGAATCCACAAGGTTGCACATCTCTTCCTGATCATATACTCTTGCAGCATATGTAATTCGATCCCCCGGTTCATATGGCTTTTTTTTGTTATGATAAGTATTGCAATATTCTGCAACCATAGCTAATATTTCTTTTTTGGCCTGTTCGTCTGTTTTATTCTCAAACATTTCTCTTTCTTCTCTTTCCTTACCATGACTTCCATGGAGCCTTCCCGCTCTGCCACAAATTCTCCAGCATATCCATCTCACGCTTTGTGTCCATACATTGCCAGTATCCATTATGCGTGTACGACATTAACTCCCCTTCAGCTGCAACTCTTTCCAGGGAATCTCTTTCAAAGACGGTATCATCGCCCTCAATATACTCAAAAATCTTGGGTTCTAATACCATATATCCGGCATTGATTGGTGCGCTGTCCATGAAACTCTTTTCTCTGAATGAATGTACTGCATTATCTCCACCAATATCCAATACGCCCTTTTGCTGCTCTAACATAACAGCTGTAAGCGTTGCTACTTTACCGTGCTGATTATGGAACTCTACCAATTTTGCAATATCTACATCACACACACCGTCGCCATACGTCATCAAAAATCTTTCATTTCCTATATATGGTTGAATACGTTTGATTCTTCCGCCGGTCATCGTATTTAATCCGGTGTCTACTACTGTCACTTTCCACGGTTCTGCGTGCCGATTATGTACAATCGTCTTGTTCCCTTGTGTGAAATCAAACGTAACATCTGATGTATTAAGAAAATAATCGGCAAACCACTCTTTAATCATTTGCTGCTTATATCCGGCACAAATAATAAACTCATTAAACCCATAGTGGGAATATTCTTTCATAATATGCCATAGAATCGGCATTCCCCCTATTTCAATCATTGGTTTCGGTTTATACTGTGATTCTTCCGATATCCGCGTTCCTAATCCCCCCGCTAACAAAACAACTTTCATCTGCTGTTCCTCCCTGCCGCTCTGATCCCCTAATCAAAAAAAGCAGTCACTCCTTGGGGAAAGATTGCTTTTTCTGTTGGTTTGCGTATAGATCTCCGATATTACTCTTAGCTTAATGCTGCTGTTCTTCTGCAATGTAAAATAGCTGTCATTCAAATTATAATGCTTTTGTCGTTACATATCAAGTTTACCTCATCAAGATTTCTATTCAGAATCCTTACTATTTCTTCAACTGGTTCTTCTATATCGTTATCATCCAAATTATTATTGGTACAATATTCCTTAATTATTTTCTCTGTCTTTTCGTAGATCTCACCTTTCTCCCACTTCTCATTCTCATACGCTTCTAAAATATGCTGTGTCAGTTCCTCATGAGCCTCAAAAAAGAACATGATATCATCAAAATCGTTATTCTGCTCCAACCAATGTTCCAGTTCGTCCTCTATAGACTGTCTTTGATCCCTCCGAATCTTCCCCGCAATATTTTCCCAGGCATTTACGGCTGCAAATACACTCTTCGCAATCGTGCTTTTCCCTGTGCCATTCAGCCCGGCAATCACAGTAATGCCCGGCAGTTCAATGCAAGCCTCCTATATTTTACCCACGTTACGAATTTGAATTTCGAGCATATTTTCCTCACTTTCAAAAAGCAATCTCTAGCATATGATTATACTCATATTATATTCCCAGTATATGGATTTTCAGGGAAATGACAATAAATATCATTGCTTACCTGTTTCCTGTCGAGTACCTTACAATCTGTAAAAAATATTTATGGCACAAATTTTCTAATGCCCCTGCCAATAGATACTTTACCTATTTCTCTTTGATCACTCATATTCCCAAAAGGGCAGCCTTACGGCTACCCTCTGACTCATACATTCAACTATTACGCTATATTTTTTCTTTCACATGCCACTCATCATATCTTCTTCGATAAGTCGCATCCACTAACATGTCTCCCAGAAAGCCAATAGAAAACAACTGTACACCCAATATAATAAGAAGTACGCCTAGTACGAGAAGCGGTCTTCCGCCAATCGCCTGCCCAATAATCTTGAGAACAACAAGGTACACGCAGATTACAAATCCTACAAAGCCGCACAGCAATCCACCTTTTCCAAACAAATGCATGGGTCTGTCATAGTATTTTCCCAAAAAAGCGACCGTAAGTGAATCAAACAAACCTCTTAAATATCTTTCAAAACCATATTTTGATTTTCCATATTGTCTCTTATTGTGATGTACTACAATTTCCGTAATGCGAAATCCTTTTCTATGTGCAAGCACCGGTATATATCGATGTAACTCTCCATACACATCAATCGACTCCGTTACCTCTCTCCGGTATGCTTTAAATCCGCAATTAAAATCATGAAGCTCTACACCAGAGAGTTTTGCCGTTACCTTATTAAATAATTTAGATGGCAGTCTTTTCTCCAACGGATCCTGTCTATGCTTTTTCCATCCTGATACCAGATCATATCCTTCTTCTATCTTCGCCAGAAAATTTGGAATTTCAATTGGATCATCTTGTAAATCTGCATCCATGGTTATAATAATATCACCTTTTGCATTCCGAAACGCTGTTTCCAACGCCATTGCCTTCCCAAAATTTTTGCGAAATGAAATCAGATGAACTTGTGTATCCTGCATAATCAACTTCTTGATAACCTCCACCGATTTATCCGTAGATCCATCATTTACAAAAATTATTTCTCTCTCATATTGCTCCGGTATATTCTCAATAATTTTTTCATATAATAACTTCAAAGACTCTTCTTCATTATAAACCGGAATTACAATTGATACCATCTTTCCCATATCTATTACTCCTTACTTTCTTTTGTGTGAAATACCGTTTTCTTACTCAATACATAATTCAATATAATTACCAGAATAGTAATTATTATCTTTGCTCCTTTTTCGTTGATCTGTAAACATTCAACTAACAAAATTACTCCAGCAAAATCAATTATTCCTGTAAGTCCCCTTGAAAATACATATCGGACAATTTCCTTGACTAATTCTACGAAATTATCATTTTTACTGTGAAACACAAAAAATTTATTCACAAGATATGAATATATTTTGCATATAATAATTGCAATCACGTTTGCTATTTTGTAATCCATTATGCCGCACAACAACATATAGATACCAAGATTCACTATCGTTGTGGTCGCGCCCCAAAAGGCATACGAAATAGTCTCTCTATTGCATATTACTTTTAAAATCTTTTCTATTTTTTTTATAACACCATCGTTCACGAAAAATTCCTGCCTCTTCTCATCCACCTTTACACTTTATGTCATCACAATACTTACTTTTTTAATATAATAAATTCTGAAATACCACAATGCGGTTTAAACAAACGTTCGATCGGTTCAAGTATCGCCGTAGCAACTGAATATAGTTTTGATTCCCCTTGCTCGATACTGGTAGAAAAACTCCCCCCCGTGTCCTTTCCAAATTTCCCCTTAAACCAGTAAGGGAAAATCCCCATAAAATTCATATAAGTATTTTCTATTACCTGCAAACCATTCTCTTTCGCCTTCTGTCTTAGTTCTCCTCTCGCATACCTCCGATAATGTCCCACATTCTTATCCATGTAGCAATATAATCCCGGCATCGCTGGTACACAAATAATAATAGTACCAGAATCCTTCAACAATTTTTTCATATTGGCAAGTGCTTTTCTATCGTCTTCTATATGCTCCAGAACATTAATCAGAATAATGGTATCAAATTTATCATAAGCACTGAAATCATCTTTCATAATATCTGCCTGTATTGCTTTAAAATACTGATAATTTTCAAATCGTTTATTCATAATGTTGACTTGGTTCTCAAACAGCTCCGTTGCAACCACACGCTCCGCTTTATCAATATAAAAACTGATAGCCGTTCCTACACCTCCACCAATATCCAAAACTTCTTTTCCAATATATTTTTCATACATATGATAAATCCATTTTGAGTATCGATCCAGCTTATTCCATGCATTTAAATTTTCTGTGATATTATTCTGTGCCATCCTGTATATGCCTCTCCCTTCTATTTTACTTATTCTAACCAAACAACTATTTTAAAACCTGCTCTTTATCCCATGTATATACAACAATATTTTCAAATACCTGTTTATCTGTCCATGAACCAAATGAATTCAAAATACCTTCTTCCGTCATACCGGCTTTCTTTTCGGATGTATCATCCGTAATAAGAAAATTCCCCGCCTGTTTTGCCCATGTCGATTTGTTCATCCACTCCTGTGCGTGCAGACATATCTTTTCATCATTTACTGCATAACATGATACTGGAGATATCGTAAGTTCTCCATTCGATTCATACATAACAGATGCAGCACTCCAAAATGTAGCAAATCCATTTTCATATCCATTTTCCACAAGCCACTCTGCCGCCTCAATCCTGCCGGAATTATCTGGCTGTTTTAACGTAAAATCCGGAAACATCAGTATCAACGTACAAAATGCTGCAATCAACACAATCATCGACTTTTTCTCAAACCGCTTTCGATTGTCCATCCATGCCATCATTCCTGCAGCAGTATATCCCAGCAAAAAAGGCTGTAGTAAATGCAGATCCGGTGATGTTTCAATAACTGTCGAAAACGTATATGCACCAAAGTTTATAAGCGCCATTGCCAGAAACAATTCTACAAGGCATTTTTCCTTATCACTTTTTTCAAATCTCCATAACTCAACTGTCAGTTTTATAAACACGATAATACCAAATACTGCACAAACAACTTCTCTCGAAAAAACACTTTTTCCCCAAAAATCGCCCCCATACAACCTTAGCACATTGCAAAATCCATTTACTAGATTATCTCCAATCTTTTCGCTTTCCGTAAATACGGTGCTCAATCCGCCAACCTTGGCGCCTCTTCCCCACTCCCATACTTTCAAGAAAAAAACATATGCTACCAGAGACATTCCACCTGTTGCCAGAAGCCAACGTCCCTTCTCTTTAAAATTTCCACGCCAAAAATCTAATATACCAATCAGAAATACCGGTGCGCATGCAGTATATAAAAACATATTGTTTGTTGCCGCAACAGCTCCCATGCATATACCTACTATTACTGCTAGACAATAGGTTCCTTTCTCCCTTTTTACCCAGCAATAATATAATGTGCCCACAGATGCAATATATGCCAGATTCTGCGTTCCGGCATTCAGCAACATGGAATGCCTTGGAACCAGACTCACAAATACAGTTAGTAGCAGAAAAATCTTTAGGTTTTCTACCTGTCTGAACTTTCCATATTTATACACCACAAAAAGCAGAGAGCATATCATCGCCGCATAATTAAATGCTGCAAGCAGCAAAATAATACTGTCATGGTACCCAAATAATCTAGTAAACAGCAATTGTTCAAGCATTGGCAAGCCAAACGTCCCCGTCGAAAACCACCAATCTTTTAAAAAGAAGTTGCCATTAACCCAATCCTTCCCTGTAAATAGCAAACAGACATCGTCTGAATGTACCGCCATTCCCATTCCAAATCGAAATCCTGCTGCCATTATGGTTATAACAAGTAACGCTATTACTGCAGTTAATGCATTTTTTTGAATCTTCATCTCGGGTATATCCTCATTTCCAAGTCGCTTTAAAATCTTTTATCATAAATGTTTTCTTTATAATCCCTTTCGGTTCCTCTAAAACATCTAAATCACTTTTTAAATAAATTTGATTATCTCCCGGCTGAAAATCCAGTGTTATACTGACAACTTTTTGGTCGTTTTCTTTGTAATTACCTGATACATTTATCAAATAACTTTCATCTTGCAAATATAACATCATTTTATTATCATAATCTGCATATGAATTTACGCGAAACGACAGTATTGCCTCCCGCGCAACGTTGGTTCTGTTGCAGATGGTTATAATACCATTTCCATCACACCATCTAAATTCCAATCCATCTCCATCTACGGTTTTGTCAGAAAATCCCTCTATATTTGAAACAAATGGCATTTTATAATAATCTTTATTTGCTGTTCCAATTTGACGCAAGTAACTTTCGGAAAAGCTTGTTATATTCCAGAAACATTTTGTTCCATCTTCGCTATATATTGGCTCTTCTCCAAGAAAATTTATCATATCTGTCACAAATGTACCTGCATCATATGTTTCCGACTTATTCATATAATTCAAATCAACATAAATTCCACGATAATCTTCCAATGTAATCTGCTCACACAGCTCTTCTACTGATATTTGCGACAGTTTTTCCTGCCATGCAGCCTCCTTCGTTCCCTTTATACTACCAAAACTCCAGATCAAATGGTTTGAATACAAATAACCATCCACCAGGTCGTATCCGCCGCCTTCTGGGAACGTCATATATGGCAATTCATATATTCTGGCTCCTTTGGGCATTACAGCTTCAATCTCCGCCACAAATTTCTCTGTGCTGTCCGTTTCTGCAATAATAGACTTCTGATATTCATTATCATATTTTACGGTAGAATCAAATACCGCAACCGCTGTTACAAGGAAAAGCAAGGCAATCCACACAGTCTTTTTCGTTTTTTCCCGTAATTTTTCTGAGATAATTCCCAAATATATAATCGAATACGCTGCAATATACAAAGATATCCTATTATAGGTTCTTATCTGAGGCACAAGACAAGCCACAATTGCACCGATTCCCCCAACTGTTCCAACCAAAATTGTACCAATGTTCAGCAACGCCAGACTACTGATTTCCTTTTCTTTTTCCATTTTCATCAGTTGAAACAGCAGTAAAACAAACCCCAAGCTCACGATAATACCAAGACTAATATTTATATTTTCATTTTCACCCACATGATTTTTATAAATCTCACTTATATCTGCCAGTTTTTGTATTCTGTGATTTGCTCTCGGCATAAGCAGATTGATCAGTTTCATTCCATAATGCTCCGCCTGATCTGCGCTCCTCGTATAGGCGGCCGCCTTCGTATTAACCCCAGTTCTTACATAATGAATCAACACCGGACTGTACATTGCAATTGTTCCCAATATTTCAAGCAGCAACAGTTTTATATTTCTAAACACACTTTTGGCTGTTCGATCCCAAAATGCAGAAATAAATATGGCAATTGCAAATACATAGCAATTAAATGCACTCCACATCACATCTGTAATTGATGTAAAAATAGCAAGAATACAAATCCATGTATATTTTTTGTTTATACTAATTTTTCCTAAGGTGACCGTTTTTTCACCCCAAACCTGTCCATCTGCGATCCATATACTGATTAGGACCGCAATCGGAATTACAACATAAAATGCAGAAGAAAACAAATGATGCAAGCGCAGTTGATGCCACGGCAAAAAAGTAAACAACATCCCCATTACCGCACTTGTTGTGCGCGACATTTGCAGTAGTCTTGCCACGGTATACATCGAAACCGCACACAAAAAATAGGTTGCAAAATACATGATATTATAAATCAGGTCTACATTATCCGTAAAGCATCCTAACAATCGGACAATACTAAACTGAATAAAGTCCCCCATAGAATGATCATATAATTCGCCCGCCCCACCATTTGTCCTCGCATTTTCAAAATACCAGCCAAATTCACATGTATTTTTTATTGTATATTCTGCATATTTTATATCCGCCTCATCTTTCGATGAAATCAATGCATATCTTATATCTGCATCATGATATAAGCCAAATAGAATTACACCAATCAGCCCTAACATAATAATAAATGGTAAGAATTTCCACACGCGCTTACTTATTGATACATTCATTTTAATCTTATCTCCAAATTTGCCACACGTTTTTGTAAGCCATCCGTTTTTGTGCATACATATGAATCAATCAGTGCCTCTGTCTTTCCATTGTTTCTCAATGTGATTTCAACCGTATCAATGTCTTTCTTCACATTGAATTCGTATACAATCTTGTTCTCTTCTTTGCTTAAATAATTTATCTCAACCGTATTCTCTCTGAAATTGTATCCGATTTCAGCATCCAGTTCCTGAAGGTTTTCCCCTTCTATACTAACAATATATGCCCCTTTTTCAAGATAAATATAGGGTCCATACTGTTCTTCACCGGCTTCTAATACTAATTGTCCTTTCTTTGTCTTAATAGGCTTATCATCTACAAATAAATTTGTACTGTTTAATTTCAATGACATAGAACCGATATTCATTTCCTCGCACTCCAGTAAATCCTGATAATACTCGAGGACATCATGATATCCATATCCCATATCTCTCTCGTAATAATAGCCATCCACCAGAAGATCCGATGATGTGGATTCCAGCAGAAATTCTACATCATCCTCATCCTTTTTTAGTTCAAATTGATAGACAAGCTGATTTTCTTCCGATTTAATGATTTGACTATTGATTACCTTTGTGCCCTTCCCAGCTGTAACTTTAACTGTTCCCTCATCCAAGTGTTTTCCCACTACTGTAATTTGATACTTGCCAGCCTCCAGGTCAATATATGGACCAAACTGCAAATCCCCTTTTTCTATCAAGCATTCATTCTCCACCTTACCCTTATTATACAAATATAACTCAGAGGTATCAACGCTGGTTATTTTTATGCCTTTAATTTCATTTTCTATCGCAGTACGCATTCGTTGTAACTGCTCTGTACTATAATTTTTTAATAGCTCATTTTTATAGTTGACTATATCATAAAAATATAGTTCACCACTCTCATCTATAACCGGTTTTTCACCTGTTAAAATTTCAATTTTCTGACATACATCGCTGAATTCCTCTTCCGTACTATAACTCTGGCTGTCCACCAATACTCCAGACATATCCAGTACAGAAATAGTATTAAGCAGCGACTCTACCCCGGTTTCCTCAATTTTCTTAAAATACTTCTTATATCCCGCATTCCATTCAGAATACGACCAACGCAGTCCATTGCTGCATACATATGATTTAATTGCGGCAAATGGTTTGTTATCCGGACCATAATAAGGTTCCCTCGGAAGCATGTATATAATGGCATCTTCGCCTACTAACTGTTTTATATCTGCAAAATAGTTCTTCAATGAATAGTAATCTTTTTCCTTCTCATCATACGACCATTCATAGGAAATCTTGTCCGCAGTGTATAAAGAATATGTTGCATATTCTGCAGAGGTCTGATCCCATATTCCAAATAATGCCAAAGCAGAAATTCCTGCTAATTCTATATATCTTTTTATCTTCCAGTGAACGATTGCATTTTCAAGTGAGATACAGACCACCGTCAAAGATGCCAATGCAATAAAAATGGACATTCGATTAAAGCACCGAATAGCAGTCGTCACGAATATGCCAATATATGCAGCCAAGCCACCCTGACATGCAATAAGAATAATAACAATATTGATCTGTCCCATGCACTTGACCAGCTCATGATCTGTCTTATAAAGTGATTTACAAAATACACCCAACAAGGATAATACAAGACCAATAGACATAATGATTCCCAGTATAACTGTACAATTTTCATTTGTCAGGTTAAATACTTCACTATAATATTCTGTAAAATCTGCCAACGCCTTGATTCTGTGTCCCTGCACTGGAAAAAACAATGCTGCGACTTTCAGCGCATATCTCTCAATATCATAAATATTTCGAGTTGCTGCCGCTTCGCTCATCATTGAATTTCCCCATAATACCGTTGGCATCACATAGAACAAAACGATCGGAGCAAAAATTGCAATTGTGTCATAGACCCCCACTGCTATTTTCTTTATGTCCTTTTTGCTGATACAATTAAAAAATGCCATAACCATTATCAGCATGACTGCAAAAACCGAATAGTAAATTCCATTCAGTCCAATCAAGAGTCCCAAGACAAGATTGACAATTTGTCTCTTTGTCACTTTGAGTTTCCCTATTAAAAAAACATTCTGTTTCTGTTCATAACTGACCACTCCCGCTGCATCCATGATCAGCCACAGACATAGTGGAATAATATAACAACCGCACAGCCAGAAGTGTTCAATTCTCATGTAATGATATGGCAGAAAATTATAAATGATTGACCCAAATATGGCAATGGAATACCTGATTCCCAGCTTTCTTAAGAATAGATAAGTTGTAATTGCAGTCAGAATATACGTTAGGATCCAGAAAATGTTGATTACGACGGCTGCATCTTTCACAAATAAAATAATAACTCTAATAATCATCAATGGTAAAATATAATCTACCATATAATTATCTTCTTCCATTGGGGCTGACCAGTAGGATCTATGCCAGATTCCCTCACCCTCTATCATCCCTTTTACGGTTGCTACCGCTCCAAGTCCGTCATTCTGGTAGGAAATCGGCACATTAATATCCCTATTCCACAACTGAAACACAATTACTACTGCTATTAGCGTGATAATAATGTTTACCACTAATGCAATTACTTCCTTTTGCCACTTTTTTTGAATCATTCTATATCCTTGCATGATGTTTTTGAAAGCCAAAAATATCATATCCCTTTCTTTTTCTCATTTCATGAATTAATGTATAAATTCATTACTTTTTGCCGTATGTCTTCTCTTCTTTGATCTTCACTTTAAATATTTTCAGCAATACATAAACACAGATGGTAACAAATACATATTCCGTATATAAAAAGTGACTCATAAAATATACATCTCTATTTTTAATTGACAATCTTATCGCATCCACTAATACCGGTACTATCAATATGCAATACGGAACAAATAAAAATTTCCTTTTTGAGAGATCATTTCCCTTCTTCTCACGCGCAGCAAAACCTACGCCCTCTTTCTGAAACAAATTATTTTTTACTCGCCATTTTAATTTAGACAGATAGGTTTTTCTCGTTAATCCTGCATCATGCACGACAAAATCATCTTTCAACATTGCTGCCTGATTTGTCGTTGCCACCATATTGGAAAAAATATTAGCAGCAAAGCTCTGGTTATCCTGCATTTCGTGATACACTTTTCTTGCATACTCTATTTCAAACATATTTCCAAGCGCATCAAATAACGGAAGATGTTTTGCTCCATCAAACCGAAAAATATATCCCTCATCTTCCTCTATATAGGAATATTGCTTTCTCAAATCTATGCTTCTATCATATCCGTTGAATCTATATACAAAGTTGGAAAATGGATCCCCTATAAAATTTGCATAACGTACTATACCTGTTTCATTCTCCTTGCATCGCATTCCTGTAGATACAATATTTTTCACTTCTGGATGCTTTGCTAAAAATTGTATTCTCCGTTTCAGGGAATTCATATCTGCAAATATCTCATCCGAATCGATGAACACCCCATATCTACCCGCAGCTTCCAATACACCTATCTGCTTTGCAATTTCAGGAAGTCTTTTTTCATTTTTTAAAATTTTCGCTCCAAACCGTTCCGCAATTTTAACAGTTTGGTCTGTCGATCCTCCGTCAATCACTAATATTTCAATACATTCTCTCGGAAGCGTCTGGTTTACAATACTTGTTAATGATTTTTCTAATGTGCGTTCTGCATTAAATGTTGGCATAATAATTGAAATTTCTATTTTATCCGACATAATTTCCCTCTTATTCGTTCATCTCCCTGTTTTCTGTGCAATGTTCTCTATAAACGTTTCAAACTCGCTTCCTATTTCGATGTCCAAATATTCTTTCGAAAACTCATAAGCAGCCTCTCTCTTCTTTTCATACTGCTCTTTATTCTCGATTGCATCTTTCATCATAAGCCAAAGTCCATCAGCACTCTTTTCCTTACAAAGATAACCGGCTCTTCCCTCATCAACTGCATCCCGCAGTCCTTCCGAATCATATACGATACTCGGTGTACCGACATATGCTGCCTCGGAAATTGGTATTCCCCAACCTTCCCTATTAGAGGGAAAAACCAATGCCGTTGTTCTACTCAATAATTCTAACTTCTTTTCTTCGGATACGAAGCCCCAACAGATAACATCGGCATCTTTCTCCGCATCCCCAAGCTTCATGCCGTATTTTTCGCATATCGGCATAATTTTCTGTTCTACATATTTCTCATTCTTTTTTCCCAGAATCCATAACTTTGCTGTGGGATAATCTGATTTTAACTTACCAATCGCTTCTACTGCAGCATCAATCCCCTTATACACAGCATATCTCCCAACATAAGTAAATGTCGGTTGATCCTCTTTAGGCAGGAATTCATCCTTTTTCCACGGTTTTATTTTCATTGCATTCGGAATAATTTTCACCTTGCTATCCAAAAAACCAATCTCTAACAAATCTTTCTTTGTTGAGTTAGATACCGTAATTGTATAATCTTTCCTGTAAATCCATAAAAGCGGTGTTTCCATTAACTTCCCGATTGTGCTGATAGGAGGGTTTAAATTAATATCCCAAATCTCTCTTGTAAGCTGATGAATATAAAAAATTCTCTTTTCTCTTTTTACCCAAAATGGTGTAAAAAATCGATGTGTATTGCACTGGTCCACTACAAAATCAATATTTTTCCGATTCTTTTTATAATATAAAAACGCATACCAGATAACGCTGAACACATTCCCTTTTCTAATATAGTTTACACCGTCAATCACCTCATCATCTGTCAGATTCTCATACTGCGCTGCTAGATGAATAACACGATAGCAGTTCATATCCACGCCGCTGAGTAATTCATGTGTATGCACCTCCGCACCTCCTGCCGTCGGAGACTTTATATCTCTCCAAGACAGCGACAAAATTGTCTTTTTTGTGCTTGGGCTCAGTTTCTCTGTATATTTCATACTTTTTTCTCCTCATTTTTTTTCTTTGAGTTGTACTGTATATATTGCAGATATAAGAAATTCACTACAAATGCTACCAATAATACACATCCCGTCATCGTCATCAGCTGTACCACTGATTCATGAAACCATACGCTGAGCACTATGACTGCAGCTAAAGCTGTAACCATTGCGGTACCAAACACCTTGACCCTGTCAATGGCAAGCAGATAATTCATCATAATCGTAATAAATGTTAATGCCACCACATATACACAGACCGCCGGTAAAATATGAATTGCCTGCATATAACGCTCTCCAAATAAAAGACTAATTACCAGTTTTCCAAACAATACCATACTAACCGCACATATAACCGCCATGCCCCCGCCATACAACATTGCTTTCCAGAAAAGTTTCTCCGTACTCTCCCCTTTCTGGTGCTTTTCCACGACCATTGGGAAAAGTGTTGCCACAATCGCCGTAGATACATACATGGCAATCTTGCCTATCACTGATGCAGAAGAATAGAGCCCTGCCTGCGTGTCATCAAAATATGCCTTTACCAGCAAAATATCGCCATTCGTCAACGCTATGACACATCCCTGCGCCACAATCGTTCCAAACGAATATCGTAAAAACTCTTTTAAATCAATGCCATGTCTTGCAGACGCTTCATCTCTGTGCAAGATATATTTTTTCATATAATGCATGCCATACACAATGGCAATTCCTGTTCCAAGCAGAAGCGCGGTAATAATGCCGTACACCTTCCAACCAAGCACCACCAAGCCTATACTGAAAATCAATTTCCCAGCTGCAATCATAATAGACTGCATTCCATACTGAAAAAAATGTTTCATTCCCTGAAGTGTTCCGGAAGTAATGGAGTAACACAGGTTAACAATAGTGATTACCAGTGCCCCAATCACATAATACTTGGAATCCAGTGCAAACAATATAGTAATTTTATTTAGCAGGATCAAAATAACAATCGCAAGCACCAAACCAATGCAGGAAGCAAACTTCAGCATTAGGCGGATCACATCCCGAATACGATCATACCGTCCGTTCAATGCATTCAGCGCAATGTATCTCGCGGAAATCATTGTAATGATTGTAGTTGGTATCGACAAAACCCCTACTAACGATACCACCGTATTGGCCTGCGCATACTGTTCTACCTCCATCAGATTTCCCATAATAATCTGAAACAGATAATTGCAGACATTCGCGCTCATCATCAGCACAAACAATATGAGACTGTTTTTTTCAAATTCCTGTTCTGTTTTCTTCATAGTTCTCAATCTTTCATTTCCGTATTTTCATCTAGCTTCTCATCTTTAGCGATATAAATTGGTCGATTTTTCACTTCCATATAAATACGTGCCAAATATTCCCCAATAATTCCAAGTAGCAGAATAATAATACTTCCTATAAATAAAATAGCAAACATAATAGAGGCATAACCACTTCGAGTCCCATCTGAAATCAGCATGCTCAACACAATATACATCCCATAAACCAATGCAGCAATCATAACCGTAAATCCAAGATAAATTGCTCCACGAAGCGGCGCGGTCGCAAAAGACATAAATCCGTTCACCGCGTACCGCAGCAACCCGGAAAAGGACCATTTCGTATTTCCCGCTGCACGCTCTACGTTCTCATATTCAATCCACTTTGTATCAAATCCAACCCAGGCAAAAATCCCCTTTGTGAAACGGTTTTTCTCACCAATTGCCAGCACGGCATTCACAAATCTTCTGGACATCAGCCGATAATCCGTTGTTCCCTGTTCCATCTTTGTTGATGTCAACTTTGCTGCCATTCTGTAAAACAGTCTAGAAAAGGCACTGCGGATCGGCGGCTCTCCATTGCGGTTTACTCTTCTGGCACCGCAACATTCGTATCCTTCTTCTATGCCCTTTACCATATCAAGAAGCAGCTCTGGCGGATGCTGTAAATCTGCATCCATCAACGCTATGTAATCCGCGGTTGAATTCTTAAGTCCCGCGTAAATGGCTGCCTCCTTACCAAAATTTCGTGCAAAGGAAATGTAATGCACCTCGTTTTCATCTGCACGCTCACTGACTTCTTTTATCTTTGCAAAGGAAGCGTCCCCACTTCCATCATCCACATACAAAATCGACACCTGATACTCTGGCAGCTTTTTTGCCACCTCATGAATACTCTGGTAAATCAGGGGAATACATTCCTCCTCGTTGTAACAGGGAATTACAACTTCAATCCGCTTTTTCTTCTCCATTTTGATTCCTCACTTTATCTATTTTAGACTGCTGTACCTTTTTAAGCTCATCAAGTATCTGCTCTTTTATATTCTCATAAGAAAAATCCTGAAGTCTCTTCTTCTGTTCCTTCACAATCTCATTCTTATACTGTTCATCCTCAATTACCTGATGTATTTTTTCCGCCACTCTTTCCGGTTCTTTGCTCTCCACCAGCACTCCGCTGCCTCCGAGCGTTCCGGGAATGGCAGTGGAAGCATAAGCAACAATTGGTGTCTCAAAGAACATCGCTTCCACCAGTGGCACACAGAATCCCTCATGTTCACTCATGCATAAAAAGAGATCTGCAATTTTATAGTACGCCAGAATTGTCCGAAACGCAATGTGTCCAGGAAAAATAACATTCTCCACTCCGCATTCCTTTATATACTCCTGTAAATGCTGATAGTACGCATCCGTCTCCTGATAGTTACCCACCAGAAAAAGTCTTGCTGCCGGATCATATTTCTTCTTGTATGCCGCAAAGCAGGCAATCACATCCTCAAACTTCTTGTTCGGAACGATCCTTCCGACAAACACGATATTGGTATTTCCATCAGAATAACCGTTCACCACATCCAAATCCGGCTGTTGTTCATAGTCCTTAAAAGGAATCAGAATCGATACCACCGATATCGGACACTCATATCCCATCTGCTCCAGATCTTTTTTATTCTGCTCCGAATCTACCATTCCATAATCGATAGCATCTCTCATACTTTTGATCTGAGCCAGACCTTTTCTCGTAATAGTCTCCGCCTTTTCATCATATCCGTGGAAAAATTCCGGCGGCGTCACATTGTGGTAACGCAAAACCACCTTTGCAGCTGTCTCTTCAATCAGTTTCTGGAACCCATCTTCCGATGCATAGTGATAAATGATGATATCATCTTCTGTCAGTTCAGGCAAAAGATCAATATTATACACGTTCTCTTCCTTTATCTTCGGATGAACAGCAAATGTAAAGATTGCCGTCGCATATCCTGCTCCCTCGAGCATATGTTTGATTGCAAGCGCATCATTACCGACCGCATCTCCAAAATTGAGAGAGGACACCAGCTGTATGATACGCGGTGCCCGGTTCGCATTCAATTCAAAAATCGATCTCATTTGAAGCCTCGCGTTTAACTGTGTGACCTGAATCTGCAATTGTTCGACGTGGCTGCGTAAAATATCATTTTCTTCCATCAGAAGCGTATGCATCCGGTCATAGTCTTCCGCCATATTGGCGACAATCTGATTATAGTCCTTCTGTTTTCCCCATGCGGGCATTACATACCACCTGATACATTTGCGCACGATATGCTTCAATCCGCGAATGAATGCGCCAATAACCGGAATATCATTCACGATCTCTGGTTCTTCAACGCTAAGACTTTCATATGCCCGCTGCAAATTTTGTCTTGAAAGATTCTGATTGGTGCGCAGTTCAAAGCGAACCTTTTCCGGTTTCCTCATAAACCACTTCTCCTCTGATTCGGCAATTATATAAATGTGATCTTTTTGACCACAATGTCTTCCTCTGTTACATTTGAGAGAACAAATTCCAGATTCTCCGCCTTTTCTCCCAGATATAGGTTCATTGCATTAAATCCATTCTTTAGCTGCATCTCACCCAATCTGACATTTCCGGACTCCTTGGTAACTGTAAGCACCGGTGTTGCGCTTCCCTCATAGTTCACTTCCACACACAGTTTATACTGCATTGGTGGCATGGTCAGATAAGGACCGTACATCACTCCTCCATTGTGAATGACCAGTCGATCCTCCATCCATTCACAGGCACCGTTATATTTCATCTGTTTTACCAGATTCTCATCATCACGCGCAATGTCGGATAAATAGGTCAGAAGTCTGCTCTGCTTGACCTCCGTTGCAAACGTTCCAACTGGAATTGCCTTCAGATCCGTCCCCTTCACCGAAGTCCACTCATCCGCTCCGATTGCAAAAGTGAGTTCGGCCTGTTCACAAACCTGATCCACGGAATAAACAACGGTAAGACTGCCTGTTTTTCCCGACCCATACAGATGTGCGCTTTCTCCATTTTCATCTGTATAGCAGATATCCTGCAAACGGAAGGTGCTCGCCGCAAGCTGCTGCGCCTTCTGTTCCTGCTTCGCCTGTTTTTCTCTTTCTTTTTCCTGCTCTTCGTGGATCTTCTCCCGCTTCTGTTCTGCGGTCTTCACTCCCATATATTCCAGATACTTCTCATGTACTTCTTTCGGCTGTCCGTCCATCCGTATCCTTCCCGCATCAATCCAGATACTGCGGTCGCAGATTTCCTCGATCTGTCCGAGACTGTGCGATACAATTACAATCGTTGTGCCGCTTTTTTTTATTTCCTGCATCTTTTCAAAACATTTTTCCTGAAAATGTGCATCTCCCACAGCCAGGATTTCATCAATCAGTAAAATATCAGCATCCACATTGATTGCAACGGAAAATGCCAGACGCATATACATACCGGAAGAATAGGTTCTCACCGGATTATCGATGTAATCCTCAAGCTCGGAAAAAGCGATGATCTCATCAACGCGCGCATCGATCTCTTTTTTGCTCAAACCGAAGATCGATGCATTCGTATAGATGTTCTCCCTGCCGCTCATATCCGGATGAAATCCGGCTCCAAGTTCAATCAGGCTTGAAACTCTTCCTCTCATATCCACGGTACCGCCATCCGGGTAGATAATCTTCGTCAGCAGCTTTAATGTTGTGCTCTTGCCACATCCGTTATGCCCGATCAGACCGACTGCCTCTCCCTTCCGCACGTTAAAACTGATCCCGTTTAACACCCAGCGTTCCTCGTATCGGTTACGCTTGCGAAACAGAACCCGCTCTTTCAGCTGACTGCCCTTGTCCATATATACTTTAAATTTCTTGGTCAGATCCCTGACTTCTATCGCATTTTCTGGCTGCATTTTCATACCTCTTTTTTATTCTGCCACACATAGTTCCGAAAAGTATTTCTTATATTTTTCGATCATGACATCCCATGCAAAATTTTCCTTCACATACTTCTTGCCCTGCAGTGCCATGGTACGTGCTTCTGCGGGATGCTCTATGATATAATCAACTGCTCCCTCGAACTCAAAATAATCTTCAAAATACAGTCCACCATTGGAGGAAACAGCAAAATTCTGTGTCACGTTGCAGTCTTTATGCACCAATACCGGTCTCTCACACAGCCAGCTCTCCATGATAACATAAGAAAAACTTTCATGCTTTGACGGCTGGCATAACAGTTCTGCCGCCGCATATGCATCGTACTTGTCCTGAATCGGCACAAATCCAAGATCAATGACATGATCTTTTAATGCCCTTGGTATTGTAATATCTCCACCACCGAGCAGTACCAGTTTTAAATTCGTGTTCCGACGGAACAGATACTCATGATAATAGTCTAACAACGTATAGATATTTTTGCCAACATCTTTTCTTCCTGCATATAAAATAAACGGATCGTTAATATGATACTTTTCCCGGAATCTCGCCGCATCATAGGTCAGCTCTGTATCCACCCCAAGCCCCATCGTTACAGCTTTCATGTGATCCACATCAAAAATACGTCTGGTCAGTTCTTCCTCTGGTTTTGCATTGAACATCATTCCGGCAACTCTGGAAAATACGTCATGAAAATTATTCAGATAGACATAACTCTCCTCATGAAAGCACGGAATCATAACCGCTTTTTCGTAGCACTCCTGCACGCCATAATAAGTAGTCCCAAACATGTATGGAATAAATACGAATGCTGCATATTCGTCCTTGTAGTCTCTGATATACTGATAGAGATCCGGGCTGTTAATCATCTCACGCACAAATGTCTCTTCTTCCTTCGCAGTAAGGGGCATATCGCCGTTCATCAGTTTCAGATTGACCTGATCAAAGGCATGTACATTCCGTTTGCGAACCTTAAAGCGAAGCACAGGAATCCCACCGCTCTCAAAGGTCTTACCCGGCTTGTAATAGTTGCAGTTCCAATTGGAGTGAAACTCTTTTACACAGGTGGATAAAATCTCCACTTCCATCCCTGCCGCGAACAGATGTCCTGTGATGTCCCTAAGCGCTGCCTCTGCGCCTCCCGATATATTTTCGCCATACCACGGTGTTACAAACCCGATTTTCTTCATGCTTTCCTACCTTATTTTTCCTGAATAATCTTGTCGATAATCTGTAAAAACTGTGTCTTTACTTTTTGATTGTCAAAATCCTGCAGACGAATCCGCTGGTTTTTTAAAATTTTCTCTTTTAATATCTCATCCGTCAGAACACGGTTTACCATTTCCGCTGCCATGATCGGATCATTGTCAGGAAGCAGCAAGCCACCGCCCCCCATGGTCCACGCAATTGCAGAGGTATCTCTTGCCACCACCGGAACATCAAAATACATAGACTCCACGATCGGCACACAGAAGCCCTCATGTTCGCTCATACACAAAAACACATCCGCAAGATGGTAATATGCCAGTATCTCATCAAACTTGATCTGCCCGGTAAAGATCACATCCGCAAGACCAAGCTCCCTGACATATGCCTCCAGTTGTTCATGGTACTTATCAATCCCGGCATAAGAGCCCACCAAAATCAGTCTGGACTTCGGGTTGATATAATTTTTATAATAATAGAATGCCTGAATAATATCTTCCTGCTTTTTGTTTGGCACCACGCGGCCGGTAAACAGAATATTCACATAATCATCGTTATATCTGCGTAGGATGCCGGCATTTGGCTTTTTCTCATAGTCCTCAAACGGGATCAAAATCGGCAATACATCAATATCGCACGTAAAACCATACCGGATCAGATCCTCTTTGTTGTACGCCGAATCCGCAATCGCATAGTCAGCAATCTTAGCCAGACGCTTTGCTGCCTTGATTCCCTGCGCACAGCTGGAGCTTGCGTCTCTGTTATATTTTTTGAAATACTGTTCCGGCGTAATGTTGTGATACAGGATGACTTTTTTGCCGCCCAGCTTCTCAATCTCATAATTCAACTTATGTCCGGTGGACAGATGATAGATCACAATATCATCATCCTCCAGCTTCTCCAACATATCAAACGGCTCTGCCGTTCCCTGCGGCAGGCGCTCATCGATCACCGCCGCGTAGATCTCTGTCTCATAGCCTGCCTCCAGCAGTGCATCCTTCAATGCACGGGTATCATTTCCAACCGCATCCCCAAATGCCAGAACCGGCAAAATCTGAACTATCCGCATGCTCTATTCTCCACACTTTTCTTCTAATCTCTTGCACTTTAATTCCAGGGTTTCCACCTGCTGCTGCAGTTCCATAATCTTGACCGCCTGCTCATCCTGCATTTTAGCATACAGCTGTGTCATTGCCGAGGTTGTATAAAAGTTAAACTGATTCTGCTCGTCAATGATCGGCTCCACATAAAATTTGATAAGCTTACGGATGATCTTCTTGAAAAAAACTGCCAGCCGGTTGCCACCGATCAGTCTCCAGCACTGTACCTTTCTGGTACTGTTCATGCGCTCAACCGTCAATCCGAAATGATCCAGCTCGAAATAGTCATCGATCTCATCTGACATTTCACCTGTCTTCGCTGCCACATCTGCAAATTTTAATTCATTCTTTGTATAACCACGCTCCGCAATCTGCGTGCGGATATCCTGCATGATCTCTTCTACATTGATCTGTTCCATCTGTTCTGCCATAATTCTCTCTCCAATTCTACAGTTCTTCTGCAAATCCCTTCTGCAATTTTACAAAAACCAGTTCTCCGATCAGGAGAATACCTACGCCCAGAACAACTGCTGCCGCCAGTGTGCTAAGCTGCGGTGTAGTCTTATAATACAGGATATCCCTGTATGCGTTGATAACCGGTGTCATCGGATTCATATTCCAGATGCGCACCAGCGTTGGATAGGATGCCAGTGCATCCAACACCATCTCCTGTGAATACATGACCGGTGTCAAAAACTGCCATGCCATGGCAATAATACTCAGAATATAAGCAAGATCTCGCAAATATACTGTCAGTGCAGAGGTCAGAAGTGCAATCCCCAGACCCAGTATATATTCCACAATCATAATAATCGGCAAATAAAGCATAGCCACGGGATTGACCCCATAGCCGGTCACAATCAGAACTGCGAATACAACCAGGAAACTGAGCAGCATATTCACGAACGAACTGGTCATATAAGCAATCGGCATTACCTCTCGCGGAAAATAAATCTTTTTCACCATATCACCGGAACCCAGGATGCTGGTAGCACCCCCGGTCAATGAAGAGCTGAAATAAATCCACGGAACCAGCGCCACAAAAAGAAACAGGTAATACTTATCAATTCCGGAACGCATAATAACGGAAAATACCATTGTATACACCAGAAGCTGGAGCAGCGGATTTAAAAATGTCCAGAAAAATCCCAGCACCGAACCTTTATATCTTCCCCGCAAATCCTTTCGCACCAGGCGAAAAATCATCTGCCGGTAATTATATATCTCTTTTATTCTTTCCATAATATCCCTCATTTTACAGCATACATCGTAAGTACCAACTTTTACTCTACCATACTTTACTCTTCAGCGCAACTTTCACGCCCGGTCTGCCTGCGCATCATCTGCCGCCTGCAGGATCGGCGCCAGCCGCTCCTTTAACAGCGCCGTGATCGTCTGCGCCCCCAGCACCTCGTTTATTTTCGCTTTTCCGTTCTTTGCAAGTCTGTCATAATATGCCGGATCTTCATACAGCCGCCGCAGATAGCCGGCTGCCTCCTCCACATCTGGCTCCGCCCACCGGTAGCCCTTTTTGTAGTTGCCGGACGTCTCCTGTATCTCCACTTTCCGGAACGATACCATGCAGGCGCTGTCCGCATCCATGAATTCGGTGTTCGACGACCAGTCTGTCGCCACACAGACCGTGTCAAGCAGCATAGCCTCCGCCATCACCAGCCCGAAGCCCTCCGCGCGGTGCAGCGACACAAACACATCCACCGCCGCAATCAGGCTGTTGACCTTCGGCTTGTCCAAAACCTCCGCAATCAGATACACGTTCTGATAGCCCTTCGTCTGCTCGCGCAGCACCTCCAGATCTTCCTGCTTCGGATTGTTCATCTTGATCACCAGTCCGACATGTTCATCCTCCACCGGAAACGCTTTTTTATAGGCATCAAGCGCTCCCACCGGGTTCTTGCGCGCCATGGTGCTGTTGGTATCGTACATGATCAGATATAAGAATTTGTCCTCCGGAAGTCCAAAGTCCGCCCTGCCGCAGTTTTCGTCTTTTCCTGCCGTCACATAGTACGGCAGCGTGTACACCGGCTTGTCTGTCACCTTGCGGATACTGCTGCTCGCAAATTCCGAGGGTGTCCAGATCTCGTCGAAAAATTTGATTGCCTCCTGATATTCCTGCGGGAATTCCTCCAGCTCCCACAGCCAGAATGCAATGTTGTAACGGTCTCTCCAGATGTCCTTATTCAGATACAGATACGCCAGTCCTACCTCCTGCGGATTCACATGGAACAGATTCACCCGGTAAGGATAGTCCTCACGCATCCGGTGTTCAAAGCTGTGATCCCCGCGCCGGACATTGCCGTCAAGCTGAAAATTATAAATTCCAAACGGGATCTTTGATAATTCCAGTTCATTCGCCAGCAGACGCATGCTCTGCCCCAGACCGATCTCCGCCCGGATGTCGCCGATCAGATTCACACCCGCCTCTTTTTTCTGGTACTCCGCCGGATGAATCGGCTCTTTCTGATACTTTGCCATCAGCTGCTTTAAGTAGGCAAGCTTTGCCGCCCGCAGCAGCTTCTTCGGAAGCAGCTTCTTTAATTTCTGCTTATGATCTGCGATAAAACGCACCATTTTTCGTTTCATGCTATTTTTTCCCTATCATCTCTAAAAATTCTTTTAATCCGCCCGCCAGGCGCTCCTTTTTGTAGCGTCCGACGACCGCTTCACACAGGCTCTCCGGTATGCTCTCTTTTCCGTCCTCCTCAATCTGCCGCATCGCATCGGCAAGCTGTGCCACCGCCTCCTCTGTGTCCAGCTTACAGTAGCGCACCGCATCGCCCGCAATCTCGTGAAAGATCGGAAGATCACTCACCAGAACCGGCTTGCGGTAGGTCAGCGCCTCAATTACCGGCATGCCGAAGCCTTCCGCCCTGCTCGGGAACAAAAAGGCGCTGCATGCGGCATACATCCGGTATTTTTCCTCCGTCTCCAGATACCCCTGGTAACAGACACCGTCCGTCTCTTTCTGGCACTCCCCGAGCAGCGTCTCGATGACATCCGACCGGATCTTTCCTGCAAGGTACAGCTTCTTTGTGCCGCCGTCCTTCCGGTAGCGCACATACGCTTTCAGCAGAAGATCGGTTCCCTTCCGCTCTTCCAGATTGCCGATATACAGAAAATATCCCTCGTCACGGATCGGCCGTTCGGGCATCTCCTCGGTAATAATATAAGAAATACAGGACGGAAGCGCCTTTGCCACCGGATAATACTGTTCCACCTGCATCTTCGTATCCAGGGAATTGTAGATCACTGCATCCATGTGGCGGAGCGTTTTCCCCAGATTCCACTTGAAATAGTGCGGATAAAGTCTCCCGTATCCGTACGGTGCCGTGATCGGGAAAACATCATGCACAGTCACTGCCGTCTTTCCATACGGATTGCGGATGACCACCGGCGTCAGATTGTTCACTTCCCAGAACAGATCCGGTTTTACCTCATTTATTTTGTTCTGCACAAAACGAAAATAGGCATATACCCCGATACTTTTTTCGACAGGTGTCCCATATCGATGTATCGGAATATGTGCCTCATCCAGCTCTTTCATCGCCGCGCTTTCAACCACATCCGTAAGTAATTCCATTTTCATGGTATCATACTGCATTAAGCCACAGATAAAATTGTACAGGTACATTCCCACGCCGCTCGGGCGCTTCCCGAGCGTTCTCGCATCTATCAGAATCTTCATTTCGTCCCTCTATTTAAAAAAATCCAATATCTTGTTCCGGATCGTCTGAAAGCTGTAATATGTCTCAATGTAGTGTCGTGCCATCTCACCCATGCGCTTTCTCTCCTCATAAGCCTCCGAAGAGAGATAATGAATCAGCTTTTCCCGCATCTGTGTATCATTCTCCGCAACCACCAGTTCCTCACCGGTCAGGCAGGTCAGACCGTCTGCTCCTACGGGAGTCGTGATTACAGTACAGCCGAGCTGCATCGCCTGTACGATCTTATTCTGTAGACCGGATCCGCTGATCATCGGTGCAATGACCAGTGTTGCCTGCTGGAGCAGTTCGGATGGATTCTCCACAAATCCCCACAGCTTTACTCCTTCTTTTTCTGCCAGACGTCGAATCTCCGGTGCTGCATTTCCTCCAATAATCCAAAGCTGTAACCCGGGATATTTCTGTCTGACATCCGCATAGATATGTTCTGTGAAGTATAACATCGCATCCACATTGGGAGCATAATTCATCTTTCCCATAAATACGATCGTGTCCGGAATTTTCTCTGTTTCCCTTCGATATCCGTAATCGATCGCATAGTTATAAATCACTGCCGGATTGCATTCCGCGCCCAGCGTCTGTGTAATATAGTCACGATCCCGTTCCGAGATCAGAACACACTTTTTTACTCTGGAATACGCCATTTTCTCATAATTTGCCATACGCCGGCATTCCATTCCATACAGCAGTTTTCGCAGTCCTCTGGATGTTCGGAAAGAATTACTGTAATTCAATGTAATGGCATCGATTCCATCCAGATAAATCTCAAGTTCCGGCACATCAAGATACGGGAACATATAGCGAATGGTTCTGATATGCATGCACAGCACTTTCTGGTACTCTGTAATATGCGCATCAATCCAGTGCTGCATTTCTCCGGAATAAAAATATCCCGTCTGCATAGGCTCACCCCGAAACAGGTATGATACCAATGACTGTGCATACCGTCTTCCCCTGCTGACACGAAACTTTTCCACCTGCGCACATCTCCCGGTAAATGGGGTCATATCAGTATCTGGCTCCTGTTCTTCAAGATATAACACCGTCACCGCATATTGTTCGGATAGTATCTCGATAAACTGATACATCCGGATCTCACTCCCGGATCTCACCGGATACGGAGCCCTGTAACACAAGATCAATAAATTATCTTTTTTACCATCCGTCATCTGTCCCACCTTACAAACCGTTTCCTGTTACATTTCGCCGAGCCATCGCTGCATCCTCTGATACAGTGTGCTAAATTCTTTTGTCCCCATCAATTCCTGCTTTCTGTCTTTGACCACAATACAGTCCCGTACAGCATAACCAACCGGACGATCTGGCTTTAATACAGCAAGAGCTGCACCGAGTTGTACCTTGTCCGCATAAAATTCCTGTACCGCCTTATCCCTACACCACTTTCCACGCATATGTTCAAATGCATCATCCATAATTTGTTCCCTGTAGGCTGCAGCACACGCTGCCAGTTCCGGTTCGATCCGCTCCAGCATCTCTAACAGCAGCTTTTCCACCGCCCCTTCCCCATTCTGTGGAATCTGATGAATCTCATAGGAAAGTTCGAGTTCGTTATAGGAAATCCTTCCTTTCCCCCGCTCCAGCATCATTTCCGGAATATGCTCCAACGCATCCTCTATTTTTTCAGGATTGCTTTTCTGCGTTTTTCTGTCCGCATCACAAAGTATCAATACACTTTTTACTGCAGAGATACTTTCTTCTGTACTTAACAGTGCTTCCAGAATCCATTCTAACTTTTTCGGCAGTTCAGTCAATCCTTTTGCTGTCTTTACCATGACAGCCTTCTCTCCCTTATAAAAGAAATGTGGTGTATCCTTCAGCTCCAACTGCCCCAGTTCTCCCGGATAGACCCCTACCAGTTTTTGCAGGCATTCCGGCATATCTCCCTTTTTCCCATATTGCTGATATCCCATGTACTTCTGCAAAACTGCTTCTGCAAGCGCACAATCGGTATATCCCTCCGTAATGATCACATAGACATCCATAGTTTTCCTCTTAACGTACATCCATCCCTATCTCTGTTCTGAGTCCCTTTAACTTTTCCCCGGAATACCTCCTTGCTTTTGTCACTTCTTTGGTATTGCGAATATTATAAACTGTCAGCTCATCAATCTTATCTGCCTGTTCACTTGCATGTAGGAACAGATCCACTGTTTCCAAGCTATGTGTTGTAATAAACAGTTGGATCTGCTTCTCCCTACAAAGGAGTCTCAGATACTGGACAAACCGCTCCAGTGCCTCCCTGTGGATACCTGCCTCGATCTCATCCACCAACAAAATCCCCTTCTCACAGAGCAATGCCGCACTTGCAATATAAAATGCCTTATACATCCCATTTCCATAATCATATATGGACAAAGGCTGCACATCCCCCGCCCGCATAATCTTAATGTCACGATCATCCCCTATGATCTCAAAATTTGTTATTTTATCGTCAAAAATGCTGAGCACCTCAATCAACTCATTGCGTTTCCCCTGCTCCAGTATCTCGTCCAGCGTCCGAAGCAGATATCCCATTTCCTCGAACCTTGAAAACGCAATATACTGGCAAGGCACCCTTGCAATTGTATCACTGTTCTTTTTCCTTCCTGCGCGGATCGACATAGAGCGTCCATCCTGCAAAAATTCAATGCGGAAGATTTCTTTCTGATCTGCCTGTGCATTTCTGCTGTGTGCACCGTATTCAATCCGTAATACCAATTTTCGGAGTTCTCTTACATTCTCCTCCCGCTGTATATGCTCGGTTGTTTCTGTGCCTATAACATCCGTATGAATCTGTAAATGTTCTCCTATCCGCTCATCACACAGGCTGTGTTCCAATATGATCTGTCTACGCGCATCATTGACATCAAACATTGTCCCAATCCGATCTATATTGAGTTTAGGGTAACGCGATATCAAGGTTGCAAGAAACTGCTCTACATTTCCACAAATTCCTGACAACACCATTGCTTCCATGAGAGATGTCTTTCCAGAATTGTTCTTTCCCACAAAAATATTCAGATCCGTAAAATCGTTCAATTCCAGATTCCTGATTCCCCGGTATGTTTTTACCCGAAAGCTGTCTAACTTCATTTTCCACCTCACTGCCTATCAAAACAGATTTACTCCAAATACTCTGCCACAAATGCTCCGTATATTCCATCTGTAATCTGAAACGAAAAAGAAAACTCCATTGGTATCTCACAACTCTCCATATACTCATCTTCCTCGTCCCAGTGGACATATCCACCCACCATTGCATTCAACCGGAGTATTCCGGATACTGTCTGCCCTTCCTCATCCCTGTCAGTTTCAAATTTCTCAACCTCCAGATCATCCATACCTTCCAGATCCCCATAATCTACCAGTTGTTCAAAATACTGCGACAAATCATAACCATCCATCCCCATCACACTGGTAAGTACTTCATACTCCAGATCCTTCATAAAATTTTCTTCTATTATATGCAACACGCTTTCTTTCCTTGCCAGCATTCCACTCTCCCTGTTACAGTTTATCCTTTTAAGGCCGTCTTCTGTGTCCCATCCACACCTTCCGTATTTTCCTTCTGGAACAGGATCTTAAACGTCAGCAGCATGATCTTGACATCCAGCCACAGAGAATAATTTTCAATATAGGTAATATCGAATTTTAATTTATCGTACGGTGTCGTATTATACTTTCCATATACCTGCGCGTATCCGGTCAGTCCGGCCTTCACCTTGGTGCGGAGCACGAACTCCGGGATCTCCTCGGCATACTGGTCTGCAATCACCTGGCGCTCCGGTCTCGGTCCTACCATGGACATATCACCTTTTAAGATGTTAAACAGCTGCGGCAGCTCATCAAAATGAATATTGCGGATGATCTTTCCGACCGGCGTCACGCGCTTGTCGCCCTTTGCCGCAAGTCTGGCGCCGTTTTTCTCAGAATCCATGCTCATGCTGCGGAACTTGTAGATCATAAACGGCTTCTCATCCCTGGTCAGACGCTCCTGCTTGTAAAACACCGGACCTCCGTCGTACAGCTTGACTGCCAGTGCAATGATTAACATGAACGGCGATGCGATCACAATACCGATCAGTGACAGCACAATATCACAGGTTCTCTTGATGATGCGCTGATCGATCGACAGACCCTGATTGCGCGATAACAGCAGCGGCGTGTCGAACAGATGGATGTCGTCCGCTCCGCGGAAAATAATGTCTGAGATCTTCGGTGTGACATAGGTCCGAATCGACTCCTGATAACAGAACTTCATGATCTGGTTTCTCGCCTGTGCCGGCAGATCGCAGAGCACCACCGCATTGTATTCGCGAATCATCGGGTAAAGCTTCTCATGACCGATCTCATAGCTGACTGATCCGCAGATATTGTACTTATCGCGGCGCGTATTGATCTTCGAGATCAGCTCGTCCGGCGCATAATGTCCGTAGATCACGAGCATCTGCCGCGGCGGATACAGCTTGGCGTAGAATTTTCTTATGATGTAGATCCACGGCAGGATGAAGACCGTCTCAACTGCCATGACGCCGAGCATAGGTGCTGGATCCACATAATCACGGCAGATCAGACACAGTTCCAGATATCCGACGATCCCGCTCAGTAAAATGGATAAAATATGGGACAATGCAATATCCGTCATCCGCATATAGCCGATATTATACCCGCCAAATACCTTCGTAAAAAAGAAGATCACCAGCACATACAGTCCGACGACCGCCCAGTTTCCACGGCGCCAGAAACCAAACTGCTCCTCGTAAACACTGTACCAGATGTAGCCAAAGCAGACTCCCTCCACCAGCAGTGTGATCAGATTCGCTCCGTAATTTAATAGATGCTTATATTGCTCTCTTAATCTCATTCAGTTAGATTCCTTTGCTATTATTCCCTAAAGTATATCACATATGAACCGGCTATGCCATAGCAGTCGTATCCGGCGCTCTCCATCAATGTCTGATCGTCATAATCCGCTTCCAGGATCACACAGTTGCTGTTATACTTTTCCGCCATGGCAATCTGGTTGTCGACTGCCGCCGGCACCGCCACAATGCTTGCGCAGTCCTCGATAAACTGCTTCTCTGTCTCATCTTCGGTCACAGTATCCTGTGCGATCATCCGCTCGATCAAATCCTCTCCGTAGAGCAGATTCACCAAGGCGTCCAGTTCGCGGATCTGTGCGCAGACCGCACGCGGCGCAATCATATTCTGTATGCTTCTGCCGGATTCCCGCAGCGCATCGTCGAGTTCTGCAATCTCATGCTCCACATGGTACGCATTCTCCGGCACGGCAAGCTTTGGCGCCGCAAACTGAAAACTCATACTAACCGCCACGAGCGCCGCACACACCAGCACGCCGAGCGCTCCCGTCGACACATGCTTTGTCCCCACCGCAAGCTCCGTCACCGGGATTGCAACCGCGACCGCCGGAAGCAGCAGGAAAAACATTTTCCAATAAGACGTCGCCATCCAGAAGGTGCTGATGTCATTGTATCCGAACGGATTCCCCACAAGTACCAGCATACACGCGGCGTAGGCCGTATACATGCGGCACCCGCGGCTAAGCCGCTTCCACTCTGCCATCAGAAAGAGAAGCGCTGTGAGAGTCAGTACCAGACTGATGCCCCCGGTCCCGAACTGCCGGAATTCACTTTTTAACAGTTGATAGACTGCCTCCATCTCTCCACCTCTTTATCAGTGCCGCAGCCAGAGCCGCTCCCCACACAAATGTCACAAAAAAGAATCCTTTTTCATACAACAGCTGTCCCGCAGCCGCACTCACCACATAATACAGAATCACATACGGCTGTCCAAACGCCTCGATCTCCCGCAGCTGTTTCTTCTCACCCAGAACAAGGAGCACCGTAAGCGGGAGTTCTCCCAGGAAAAAAAGTGTCTCCCCGTTCCAGCAGTTCTGATATAATCCAAATGCCACAGACCAGTCTGTGATCAGCGAAACCGCATATAAAAGCCACACCACGATCTGGAAGCACCATTTTTTCTTCGTGTCGCGTTCAAACAAATATTCCGCCCACGCGGCATACACCGCCATATAAAACGGAAGTAAAAACACCGGCAGCAGAATCCGGACAAACTTTGCCGGGTGCAGATTGCTCATTCTGACATACACAGCATAGTAAGCCGCAACTGGTGCCACCTTCTGCGCATCAAGCGTTTCCTTCTCAAAGTCCATCATATCGGCACGGCTTTTCCCTGTCATTGCGTCATACTCATACAACGAATCCGTCATGTACATGGTCATGACCTGCTCCACCGTATGCTCCTCCGTCCGGTTCGCTGCAAATCCGCCCGCGACCGCAAGGATAAGCACTGCTGCAAGCGCTGTAATAACCAGATTCGTTCTGTTTGTCCTCCGGATCAGATCCCGCAGATGCCATCTGTAAATTATAACGCCTGCCGACAGGATTGTCAAAACAGCGAGCAGGACGCAAAAGACCCGCGTAAGCTTCGTCAGTGACCATTTTCCGTCGAGTGCGATCCGCACCAGTCCGTAAAACAGCGCCCAGACCGTAAGACTCCCCATCAGATACGCCGACCGGCGCTTCCGGTACTCCCTCTGCGGGAGCAGTCCGAACAGACACCCGGTCAGTATCGGAAGAACCAGCCACGTAAAAGCGAGTATTACTGTTTTCAGAATTGTAAGCATCGTCCACGTTCCTCCTTACTCTCTCGCACACCGGTATACTTCATATCCGTCCACCGCGCCGACATAGGTGAGATCCAGCTGCTGCAGGTATTCTGCAGAGTAATACTGGGTGTTGCGCACAAAAAAATCCACCTGGCGCTCTGCGAAAATCTCGTTCATAATCGATGCGTCAACCTCGACGCCCTTCACGAACAGGGAAACCGCCGTGCTGTGATCGTCATACTGCCCGTCTACCGGAAGTTCTTCCGTATCTGTGAACATGTAGCGCGCCATCTCCGTATTGTTGACCGCCTCGATCACGGTCGGATCATACTGCCTTATGCTGCTGTACATCTCCTGATCGACAAGAATCACCGGATTCTCCTTCTCCGAAGCCTCCGCGATCAGTTCCGACGCCTCGATCACCCAGGAATCTATTTTGTACACATTTTCATCCGGAATGTACTTCACTAGACTGCTCCCGCACAGGAACACGATGCCAAACACCACCACCCCGACGGCGAACTGCACTTCTCTCTTTGCTTTGCGGTTCACCAGACGCGCCAGCAGGTAGGCACACAGAAATTCCGCCGGAAGCAGCCAGTAAAAACGCATATAGCGGTCCTCCCATCCCATCTTCTCGATGATCGGATGCATCAGGAACGGATTATATACCGTTGCCAGCAGAATCAGAAACGGCCAGACAAACAGTTCCATCAGTTTCTTATCCTTTTTGTATACAAGATACACCAGGCAGCCCAGGTACGGCACCAGATACAGCGCTCCGTTCCAATATTTCCAAAAATTCTGATAAAAGAAATCTATTTCCGCCATTCTTTTCCCTCAACCTACAGAAAACTCATCACACCGGCAGCCAGACACGGCAGCACCGACAGCACCGCATACCCCCAGTATTTCAGCTTCTTCCTGCGAAGCAGCACCGGGAGAAGTCCGACACCTAAAAGCATCGGTATCATGAATACGCCGCTCATCGACATCGTCGCTCCGGCGAACGCAAAGACGCCGAGCATGATCCAGCACTGCTTTTTCTCCGTCTCCTCCGCCGCCAGCACAATGGCAAACAGCGCAAGCGGAAGATATACATTCGCCAGCATGGATTTCGACTCTGCCATGCGCGTCCACAGATAATAGCCCGGAACCTCCCCGAGATTCCAGCACAACACACCAATCAGTGCACGTATCAGCGTTGTCCATACCGCAACCGCACGTTTTCCTTTGGAGAGGCGCAGGGCGATCTCATAGACCGCCAGATTGGCTGCCACGATCTCAATCACGCCCATGATCCGGTTGACCACCACCAGCGGATGCATGAAAAATAGCTTCGCTAAAAACGCAATCAGCATGGAATAACTGTCGTGCCACGCCACCGCTTTTCCCACATAGACGCCGGTATACGCATCGTACTGGTACATGGTGTCCGTGTAAAGCGCATTGATCGCATTCCCATTATAGTAGCTGGTATCATAGCGGCTCACATACAGCTGGTTGCCCATGCCATACCAGATCTGAACCACCAGCAGCACGAGAAATAGCAGCAGCCACACATCGCGCGCGGGATACCACATCCAGAATCCATCCTCTTTTCTTCCGGCTCTGACCAGACACACCACGCACAGTGCCACGGCAATGACAAGCACCGCAAGCGCCATGTAGAAAAGCACATGGAACGCCGCACCGCCCGCCTCGGTGAAAATATCCACAACGGAGAAAATCCCGAGGAAAAGCGCCATGCCGAACAGCCACAAAAAGCCCGGATCTTCCTTCCGCCCCATAAGACGGCAGACACCCGCCCCCAATATCCAGAATATGCAACTTAACACCGCCAGTCCAATGACGATCCCCAAAGCAGAATTCATATGTTTCTTCCTTTCCCGTGCTTTTGTAACCGTTCAAGCCCTTTGTGCAGCAGCTCCATCACGGTGTCGTTCCGGAAAAGGAGCAGACAGCCGAAATAGACCGCTACCGCCGCCGCAATCATCACAAACAGCATGACCGGCACCGTCCATGGCAGACGTTTCAGCAAAAACACCACAGCCGTCATCGCTGCCAGCGCCGCGCCCAGACTGATGACATAGTTCCTGCCGATCGCAAGGTGATAGCTGTGTCTTGCATGCCACACCAGCACTGTGGTCACGGCGATCTCCGACAGGACGGATGCAATCGCGGCACCGCTCTGCTGCATGGACGGAATCAGCAGGAAGTTGACTGCTGCATTGATTACCGCTCCCGCAATCGTTGCATGGAGAATTTTCCGTTCCTGCCCGGTTGCAATCAGCACGATGTGTCCCAGGAAATACGCCACCGAGAACACCAGCACCAGCACGCTTAAGATCCGCAGTGTTCCGATCGACGGCAGAAATGCCTCCCCGAACAGAAACGGCACGATGTACTCTGCCGTAATGCCAATTCCGGCGGTACACGGAAGCGCCAGAAGAAGCATAATCTTAAAGCCCCGGCTAAGCAGCTCGTTGCATCTGTCATATTCTTTCTGCTTGTAGTGATAGCTGATGCGCGGATAAAAAACCGCCACAAGCGCGATCACCACCGTGTAGGTCATGCGTACGATCTTCACCGGATTGGAATAATATCCCACGCACGTCTCCCCGTGGTAATATTCCAGCATGATGGTATCCAACATCGTGTAGATCTCCGTCGCGATCGTGGACGCCAGCAGGATCAGCACCGGCTTTAAATGCCTGCCCGGATGCAGACCCGCGTCCGGTTTTCCGATATATTTCCGCAGATTCCACGCATTTAGCAGGTTGTTTCCCGCCGTCGCCACGCAGAGGATAAAAGCGTAGATCACATAATCTTTTGCCTTCTTTACAAACAGAAGCATCGCCACAAACGAAAGAATTTTCACGATGATGCTTCTGGTCGCAATATAACTGTACTCCTCCATTCCCTGATAGAACCAGTCAATGTTAAAAATATTTAAAATCAGCATCAGACCCATGATCTGAAACAGCAGCTTCCGGTCCGCAAAATGCGGGAAATTGTCCACAAACACATAGTACGCCACAATGCACATCAGTGTCGCGGCAAGATTGATGAAAAACAGTTCCCAGAAGGTGCGGCTTCGCCCCTCCTTTGTCTCACCGCTCTGCGCGATCGCCTTTACGCCGTAGGTCGGAATCCCGAGCGACGCGATCAGCACAAAATATGCCACAATCGTGTTGGCATACCCGACGCGTCCCACGCCCGCCGGAAGAAGAACTCTCGAGATATAAGAAGTGGTAATAAGCGGAAAAAGGGCCGTAAAGCCCTTATAGATCATATTAAATATAGAGTTTTTTACCAGTGATTTCTTCTCTGCCATACGTTCTTCCTCTATGATTCTGTCTATCCCAGCCGCCCGAGGCGGATCAGAAGTTCCCTCTTCCAATAAAACACATTCCGGTGCCAGACCCCGGTTTTACTGCTGCCGCACACGGTTCTGATACACTGCATTCCGGCGTAGCGCTTTGCCAGCCGGCGGAAATTCTCGTTGTATGCGTGATTGATATGCCCCGTCGAGTGATGGATCAGCGCCACGTCACAGACATAGACGTTCCCGCCGTGCCATCTGGTATGCAGACAGCGCTCCACGCCGTACAGATGCCAGTTATCACACAGCTTTTCATCGAACGGATTCTTTTTGAAATGTGCCGTGTGCCCGCCGAAAAAACATTCATCCAGCGAATCGCACGCCCTCATCCCGGAAAATGCCTGCTCGCCGGCTGCGGCAAGTTCTCCTTCGCCGTGCTGTACTCCGGATAAAACGATTCCCTCGGCCTCGCCAAAGTACTTCTTCCTTCCCGGAATCGCCCCCGGCACAATCCCGGCAACACCCAGCAGATCCGCCTCCCCGGTCTGCGCCAGGTATCCGGCAAACCGCGCGAGCGTATCCTCCTTTGGAAGTTCGACGTCCTGGTGGGCGTAGATCACATACTCCGTCTCCACGCGCGCCGTCGCGGCATTCAGTGCAAGGCTGCACGATGCATACTGCCCGTGGCAATTGTCCATGCCGATCAGCTCATACCCGGTATTCTGTTTTGCAAGGGATGCCTGCAGCCTCTCGTATTGTTTCCTGTCGTTGTAGCAGCAGACGATCGTTATCTTATTTTTCATATTTTTTCATCAGACCGAGAAACGCCCGGTACGATTTGGTGATCTGTGTATAGTAAAAAATCTTGGCATCGCATACATCGCCGTATAGCTTCCTTGTCGTCACAGCCTCTTTATGAATACAGGTGACCTCCGGCGAATACAGCATCCGCAGTCCGCTCTTTGCCGCCAGGTAGTAGAGAATCTCCTCCTCCGCATACAAAAAGGTGCCTTCCCAGAAGCCGTCATACACTTTGAAGAAATCCCTTGAAAATACAAGACAGCATCCGTGGAGCAGCACTCCCTCGCGCTCCTCGCCGACTCTGCTGTCCGCCGCTACCGCCTCGCCGTCCACCTCGCGGGTTGCTCCGGTGCCACGCGACAGATCGCCTCCGTTCTTCTTCCCCAAGAGCAGCCTGGACATCCGGTAGCTCATCGCCCGGATCCAGGACGATACGATCTGCTTTCGCATATAGTTTAAGGTATAGCTGCGCTTCTCCGCCACTGGGTTAAAGTGCTGCGTGCGGGTCGCGTCCACAACATCCGCGCCCAGTATCGCATACGGCTTTCTGTCGTAGATCTCAAACAGGCGCTCACAAAAATCCGGCTGTTCAAACAGGATGTCGCTGTTTGCCGCGACGATCAGATCCGGATCATAGTGCTCTCTCGCATAGCGGATGCCGAGATTGTTCCCTCTGGCAAACCCGAGATTCTCTCCCGACGCGGTCACGCGCACCCGTTTTTCATCGATAAAATGCTCCGCAAGCCACTCCTCGCTCCCGTTTCCGGAACCGTTGTCCACGATGACAATGTGCATGTTTTTCCAGGTCTGCGTCGAAAGGATCGACTCTGCACATGCGGCGGCTTCCTCGTATGTTTTGTAATTTAAGATGACATAGCAAATCGTTCTCATCGGCACTGTCTCCCTGAATTCTTATGCGCCCGAGTATCTGGTCTTCGTGCCAAGGATAATGCGGACATACGGGGTGATGGAACGCACGATAGCTGTTCCGAGTCCAAAATACTTGTGCAGGAAATGGAACCAGTCCCGAAACGGCAGTCCCTTTCTGCTCTCCTTGAGCTTCATGCGCTGCATCCTTGGCAGCGACTCGTCCTGCCAGGTTCCCTTTAAGCTGCCGTCGTTGCACTGCCCGATGAACTTCGGGAAAATGCGGATCTCGTATCCCATCCGGCTGATGGCAAGTCCGTAATCAAAATCGCCAATGCTGTGCTGATAAAATGGATCAATCGACACTTTCATGAAAATGTCATGCGGAATGATCGCACAGTTCGCGTTAAACGTGTCAAAACAGATGTCCTGCGCCTCCGGACCGTACTTTTTGTACTTGATACCCTTGACGTACTTGATGCCGCCGTAGCTCATCCTGCCGTCATCCCCGCACATTGCCCCGACCATGACCTTATCCGGTGCAAACAGCGGGAGCATTTCGTCAAAAATGCCCGGCACAAACTTCGTGTCGTCGTTCATCAGCATATAATACTCGTAATCGGGATGCGCCTTTTTTGCATGCTCGATCGCCTCATACATGCCGCGGTTCCAGAACAGTCCACCGTCGCCGTTGATTAAATCGATCTCATACGGCATCGCGGCCAGCATCTCATCCGTGCCGTCCGTGCTGCCGTCATTGACAATCACATAATCAAAGGTGACGTTTTTGTTCTGTCCGAGCAGTTCCATACTCTGCCTGGTCAGCTCTCTTCGGTTATAACAGGTAAATATCGCTAATACTTTCATCTGATTCTCTCCACGTTCTGCACTCTGTGTCTTGCTGCGCAATCCTATATTTGACCGATATAGTTTCTGCGAAACACAATGTGATAGATATGTTTTAACAGGTTCGGCTCCGATTCATGCAGCAGCGCCCGCTTCATCAGCCGGTGTACCTCGGAGCGTTCCTCCACCTCATCCGGGAATTCCGTGACCGCGTGATCCGTCGCCAGATGGTGGTCAAAGACCGGTTCCCTGCTCTCTCCACAGTGAACGCCGCTTCCGTCCCATCCCTCGTTACTCACCAGCGAGTGCAGCGGCGAGAGGATGTAGCCGTCCCGTTTAAAATTCGTCCAGTACCAGCGGATCGCCCAGGAATTCGTCCCCGCATCCGTCTGCTGTTCCTTCATAATCTTATAGAAATTGTAAGTGTTATCGTAATTAAAGCGGCGGCGCAGCTTTGCATCCTCTTTCATCCGCGTCCAGTCGCTGCATGTCGCATCAAAATGCCGCCAACGGTCTGCCCAGGTCGCCCATGACCAGCTCGTCCCGGTCAGCGTGTGAAAATAGGATTCACACGGCAGTGTGACCGTATCCGCGAAATGGGAAAAACCGGTCACGCCGGTCACCTTGGGATTCTTCTCGTAGCGCGAGAGCGCATCATTCATAAACCGCAGGAAATAGCGGTTCGTCACAAGATCATCCTCCAGAACGATCACGGTACCATAGCGCTCTATGATCTCCGTCACACCCTCGATCACGTTTCTGGCAAGCCCGTAATTTTCCTCCCGCGCAATCAGCGTCACTTTGAAAAAGCCGCCCGCCTGCGCCACGTAGTCGCGGATTTCCTGTACTTTGCCCCGATCCGCCTCTTTTTTTGCCGCGTCGGAGAACACGAACAGTTCCGTGTCCTGCGCCAGTTCATTTTTCGCCAGCGCTTCTATGGTGCGTCTGGTGTGCTCCGGTCTGTTGTAGGTAAATAAAATCACCGGCGCCGTTTTTTTCTCAGCCATGTCTCTCCTCCTGCCGATGTCCGTCTACTCCTGCTCTCTCGCCCATTCCACGTATGCTTCTATGCCGTCGGAAAGTGCCATGTGTTTCTCATATCCCAGCTTTTTCAACAGGGAGATATCCGCTCTCCAGTTGCGCGGGTCGCCCTCCTTGACCATGCCGTTAAAGGATACGACGTCCGCATCCGCGCCCAGCTTTCCGGCATAGATCTCCGCCAGCTCGCGGATCGATACTTCCTCCCCGTTCGCGACATTGATGACGTTCTCCGGTCCGTCATAGGCAAGGATCAGTTCGATCGCACGTACAATATCGGAGACATGAATGAAATCTCGCGTCTCCTCGCCGGTTCCGAACAGTTCGATTCTTCCGGTGTTCTGATATTTCTGATAGATATCCCACAGCAGCTGCTTGCGCAGTCCGTTGCCGTAAGCAGAAAAAATACGGATGCTGCGGATGCGATAGCCGTGAATCCGGTTGTAATACTCGCAGAGCTCCTCCGCCATGTGCTTGTGCAGCCCATAGGGGGACATCGGCGCCGCAGCGTCTGACTCGCGCACCGGAAGCTGTCTCGGATTGCCGTAGATTCCTGCACTCGAGAGGAAAATGATCTGCGGTCTTTTTTCAAATGACTTCAATGCCAGAAGCAGCTGATAGAGACTGTGCAGATTGCCGTCGAGATCCGCCATCGGATTGACCACCGAAGCCCCGACATTGGCGCTTCCCGCGCAGTGCAGAATCACATCCGGCTGCACGCCGGTAAAGATCGCCGCCATCTCCGCGGACTCCTGTGACATGTTGCACTGATAGTAGGTCATGGTGTCGCCCGGCTGCCTGTCTCCACAGTAATTTGCCGCCAGATCCAGTCCTGTGATCTCGTATTCTTTTTCAAAATATTCCTTTGCGTGTCTCCCGATAAATCCGTTGACACCGGTTATCACCATTTTCTTCATATTCATCCTCCGGCACAAGGCCATCTTCCATTACACGAAAATCTTCTCCAATGCCTTCGCGTACTCTCCCGCCTCGCGGTACATGTTTGCCATTCCCGCCATCATATCTCCTGCAAAATATGCAGCTTCTTCCGGCCGGTCTGCCCTCTCTGCCGTCTCCACGATCAGATCTGCCAGTGCATCCGGATCGTGCGGATCAAAGAGTGTGCATTTTTCATTCTTCTGCTCTCTGTGTACCGGAATGTCCGACAACAGCACTGCCTTATCTAACACCTTGGCGTCCTCCAGCACCGTTCCCCAGCCTTCGCAGAGGGACGGCTGCACGATAAAGGCGGCATTTTTCATAATACAAAGCTGCTCCGTGCGCTCCACAAAGCCCAAAAGCCGGATGCTTCCCGCCACCGGTTCAGTCTCCATGATCGCTTTTAGCTCATTGATGTATTCCGGGTTGCGGTAGTCTTCCAGATTGCCGGTAAACACAAAATCGTAATCCGCGAGAAGTCCCCGCTTTTTGATGCGCTCGATCGCGCGCACCGCGACCACATGATTCTTGTGCTTCCAGAACTGGTTCGGCAGATAGACGTACTTTTTATGCAGTCCGAATTTGTCCGCCACCCCGCGCTCTAACTCCGGCGTGATCGTGCGCAGTTCCGGCTCTATATAAGAGACAAAATGCACCACCTGCGTCCTGCATTTGTGTTCCGGATAAAAACGCTCCAGATCATGGCGTGCATCCTCACTGCTTAATACCAGCGTATTCGGAAGTTCTGTCATCTTCCGGTCCGTGACGTCCTTGCGCGCCAGTTCCTCCGGCTGGAAGAATTCCGGCAGCGTCTTATGCTGGAAATCCGGAATCCAGAAAATGCCGCGTGAGGCAAACAGGCTGCCGATCTTGTTAAGTTCCAGCGCATAGCAGTATTTCACGCCGTGCAGCCAGATCAGGTTCATCTCGTAGAGCGCCAGCTTTGCCTTGTTCGTCCCGTCGTAGATATGCAGGTCGATGCGGTTTCCGAAGCAGGTAAAAATATCCGCATGTGCGGAGTCGATCAATACCACAATGCGGTATTCCTTTTTTATCTTCTCACTCTCCAGACAGCTGAATATGATATTTTTTAAGTAGTACAAACCGCCGATCCATCCGCGGTTTCCAAGTCCGTTGAACAATATTTTTTTCATCTGACAGCCTTTCCCATCACATAGCAGAGAGCATCGATGCAGCCCTTTGCCACCTCTTCAAATGCAAATGCATGTGCGCGCTCATAGCTGCGCGTTCCCATCTCCTTAAGACGGTTTTCGTCCGCAAAAATCTGATCGATCTTCTCTGCAAACGCATGTGTATCCTCCGGGTCGACGATGTAGCCGTTCTCCCCCTCCGCCACCAGGTCAAACGCACCGTCGGCGTACTTTGAGGAGATCACCGGAAGCGACGCGCACATCGCCTCTAAGATCACGAGTCCGAAACAGTCCTCTCTGGTCGGCAGGATGAAGACATCCGCGTTGTGGTACAGTTCGCGCAGCGGCTCCCCCTCCACGTATCCTAAAAAGCGGATACGCTCGGTGATCCCAAGCTTTTCCGCCTGTTCTGTAAGAAGCTCCCTCTCCTGTCCCTCACCAACAATCGTAAGGTGAATGTCCTCACTCGCCTCTGCCAGCGCCGGAAGCAGAAGGTCCAGCCCCTTTCTCTGGATCAGGCTTCCCACATACAGAAGTTCCCTTCCGCTGTAGTCTTCCTTTTCGCGCAGATATTTCTGAATGTCGACCGTCAGATAGGAGAGAAAACATTTCTTCTCATCCGCGCCGTACGCAATCTGCGCCTGTTTCGATGCGGTGCTGCTCGCCACGAACGCCGCCGCACGCTTTATGATGTAACTCCGGGAAAGCCGCTGCACCTTCCCGATATTTTTTTCTGAATTCAAGGTTCCATCCGTCCAGCTGATGAATGGAATCCGCTTCTTTCTGCACCAATGTACCGCTCTAAGGATCGTTGGGTTGTATTCCATGGCAAATACAAGATCCGGCTTTATTTCTGCCAGCAGCTTCTCCACGCCGACCGGAAGGAACACATACCGGTCATCAAAACGCTTGCGGATAATCAGTGTCTTTGATTTTAAGAAATGGTAATGGCTCAGTTCCGCCAGTTCGACACTCCATTTGCGGTTCTCCATGCCCGCCCCGGAAAAAATGATATGAAATTCATACTCCGGATAATGCTTCTGCAGATATGCAAAAAAGTCCACCCGGTACGGCGACGGAATGTTCGTGATAAATACAGCTTTTATCATTTTGATATATCCTCATAAATCCTGATCAGTTTCTGGTAATTGTCCTCCGGGCGAAGACGCTCGGCATAAAAGGCTCTGGCGTTCTTTTTGAGCACCGACAGATCCATCGCATCAAACGCGCTGATCTTGTCTGCGAGATCCTCCGCGGAATTGTAGGTAAACTTCACACCGGTAATGCCGTCCTGCACCATGCCGTCCATGTTTCCGACTCTTCCCGCAATCACCGGCACGCCGTAGGAGTACGCCTCCGCGATCGTCATCGCAAACGCCTCGTAGCACTGCGATGTCATGATGACCGCCTTCGCCTGATAGAACTTCTCCGACATCTCGTCCTTCTGCAGATAGCCCAGAAACTTTACATTCTCCATATGATGTTCCCTGACATAGCGCTGCATCTCTTCCATCATCGGCCCGTTTCCCGCCACATACAGCTTCTTGTCCGGCAGTTTTTCAAAGGCTCTGACTGCAATATCGATTCCCTTTAAGGCTTCCACACGCCCGGCAAACAGGAAATATTCTTCGTCCGAGCGCACCTCGTTCGGCACGATCTCCTCCGCGAAGGTAAAATTCGGCTTGATGTAAACCCGTTCCGGATTCACGATCTCTTTCTTTGTATCCAGCGATTCCAGCAGCTTCTTCCGGTTGAACTCGGTCAGACAGATAAAATTCACCCTGCGGTATGTCCCCACAAACCTGTGAATCTGCAGGATGGCGGCGCTGACAAAAGACTGCAGCTTGCTGTTCCGGTAGCACTTGTGCCGGATGGCGCAGCCCATTCCGTGCTGCACACACTCCTCGCAGATCACATTGTCCCGGAAAAAAGATCCCGCCGGACAGAGCATGCGGAAATTATGCAGCGTCTGCACCACCGGCACCTTGCAGCGGAATGCCGCGTAAAAGACGGACGGGCTGACCATCGTCAGCGTGTTGTGTACATGCACGATGTCGATCTGGTTCTCCCGGATCAGCTTTTTTACCTCGCGGTAAGTCTTAAGCGAGAACACCGCGGTAAACGGCAGGAACAGCTTTCCCACAATGCCCTTCTTCGCCAGCTCGCTGTTGGAGCGGTAGTACGTGTAGACCTTGTGTCCGTGTTCCTCGAGCAGGCGCTTTTCATTGCGCACCACCACATCTTCCCCGCCCGGGATCTGATAAAAATTGTGTATCTGTAAAATGCGATAATTCTTCATAGACTTCCTCATTCCGCCGCACATACATCATCCCGCTTCTTCTCCAGCAGATCCGGATAGAGCAGAATTCCGCACAGCAGCACAAACGGATTCATAAAACCATTCATGATAAACTGTTCCAGCACACCGTAAAGTGCAAACGCCGCGATCATGACCAGTTCTTTGTAATAGCCGCCGCGGTAAAGCCGAAACAGCGTTTTCGTCACACACCACAGGAAAAACAGCGCCACAATCGCACCACAGTACAGGAACACAAACATGTACGTGTTGTCAATCAGCCCGTAATACTGTCCGTAAAACAGCTCCTGCGCCCGCGGGATCAGTGAGACTCCCTGTGTCTTATAATAGCTGCTCATGATATAGATTCTTCCCGATACCAGATGGTTTAAAAGACGCATCACGGAATTGCCGCCATCGTAGAACAGCATCGTGCACAGACTGAATACTGCACCGACCGGAACTGACAGCGCGAGAACCACCTTCCACCGGTCCTTTGCAATCTTTTCAAAAATAATCAGTGCCCAGACAAAGAAAAAGACTGCGATTCCCGTTCTGCAGTAGGTAAATTTGTAGAACAAAAGCGCGGTTGCCGATGTTCCGGCGAACCACCAGACATTCAGTTTTTTATAATTATAATATAGCAGAAGCAGCAATGTCAAAAAGACCGCAAGAAACGCCGTGTTCGGTTCATTCATGGCAAAGCTGTACACCGGTATCTCCACGTAGCTGCTGTCCGGCGTCGTTTTGTAACCAATATCAAAGACCCCGAACGTTGACCCGATCACCAGCATAGCCAGACAGAAGACCCGGATGTACACCGCCATCTGAATCATCAGCTCGAACCTGCAGTTCTTCATGGCAATGATCGTCATGAAAAGCAGCAGCCACGTATTCTGCTTCGTAATCACGGAGAGCCCGAGTCCAAGAGCCAGCAGCACCGCAATCCACGCAATCTCACGGAGCGTGTAGCGTGTGGTCACAATCTTGATCGCCCAGAAGCTCATGGCAAAGATAAAGAAAAATTTGTATATATTATCGCCGTGATCGTACGCCAGTGCTTTCATCAGGATATTGATCGCAAAATACCCGTAAAACGCCGCGACTCCCACGCTCTCCCAATCACTTGTCCGAAAAAATGTCTTGATTCTATCCATACCGTCCTTTTTGCCTTCCTGCTACCGCGCTATGATCCGATTCTGGAATACACCGCATATACGTCTTCGATCACAGCAATCTTTTCATATCCGTATTCCGTCAGATCCTCGGGGATCTGGTGAAAAGAAGTATTAAACACTATATATCTGCAGTTCTTATTTTTCGCAATCTCCGTGACACGCGCCACATCCGGATGCTCGCTGCTCATTTCCTCGTAGACCTGCTGTTCTTCCTCCCCGATGCCGGAGATAAAGCCCTCCGCATTTCTTCCGTACAGCAGACATGCGGATGCAGAATATTGTCTGACACTGCATAAAAGCTCGTTCGGCACGATAAGCGTCTCCTGCCAGTCAACCAGCCGGCTCTGCACCAGATCCGCAATCTCAACTGCTGCCTGCGGCAGTTCGTACACATTCGACCGCTCCCCGTAAGTCTCCGCCGATAAAACCGGCTTCCCGGTCACGAAGATACAGACACATGCCACCGCCACCACGACAATGCGCAGTGCCTGCTTTCCAAGCCGGTACGCCATCCTTACCACCGCATAGGCGATCACGAACGTCCACGGAAGCATCCACAGCAGCCGCCAGTACACACCGCTTAAGAAGCGGGTTCCCACATATTTGTAGAACACCGGGTTGAAAAAGAAAATTCCCACCAGCACCGACGGCCAGAACAATCTGTGCCGCTCCTCCTTCCCCAGGAAGAAGCAGCAGACCAGCGCCGCCGCAAACAACAGCAGATGGACGAGCCCGGCACGTCCGCCGATAAATTTTACAAATTCTCCCCACAAAGCCAGTACATAGCCCATTCTTTTACTCCTACATCAGGTAATATCCTAAAAAGATCACACACGGAACGGCTGCCAGCCAGATGGCAAGCGTCTTTCTCCAGTTCCTGTAATAGCAAAAATCCAGCACGCCATAGACGGCAAGCAGAACCGACGCTGTCACGATACCAATTCCGGAAAGCATGCACGTGCCCACACCCGCCACATAGAGAAGTGGAATCCAGCGCTTCCACGCCTCTTTCTTCATGATCTGATAAAACAGATAGAAAAACAGCGGAAGCGCGAAGCTTGCGCAGACTGCCTTTCCCTGCCAGATGCGCAGCAGAAGCATGGACGCCAGCGTGTGCGTCGACGTGTAGCCCGCAAGGTGAAGCACGGAGAGCACGATTCCGAAAAGAAATGTCTTCTCCCAGTCTCCGCCAAACAGCACCTGCCCGATCAGCAGATACAGGGCATAGCAGATCAGAATCAGGAAAAACGGCAGATACGCATGCGACAACGCCGCCGGTGCCATATTTCCCTCTTTGGCATGCATTGCGACAAACATCGCCCACGGCGAGGTCAGATCTTTGCGTACCTCCCCGGTATCCCAGTACATGTAGTCTGCCGTGATCGGATCCTCCCGGTACATGGTGTCATGTACGACCGCCGATACTTCCTCCGCCACAAAGCGTGAGTCGTCATCGTCGCTATGCTCGTAACGCGCGGGGATATATGCCTGCAGCAGAATCAGAACCGCCGCAAGAATCCCAAAGACAATCGTCCACGTTCCGTTTTTCCCATGCCCAGTTTTCTTCACGACTGCGCCGTCCGCCGTCCGCACAGTTGCATCCGCTGCCGCCGTCCCAACAGCCGCGACCCCCGCCCGGTGTCCCAGCCAGATGACAAATGACAGCACCGCAAGGATCTGCAGAATGATACGCCACAGCAGAAGTGCCTGCGTCAGCGTTTTCTGCATCATCACAAACGGCACCAGCACAAGCTGTGCCGTGGCGAGCATTGTCGCAAAGCCGAACACCCAGGCGTGCAGAAGCTGACTCGCGCACTCTCTTATTTTCAAAAAGTCCGTCCACAGCAGGCCGATCCAGGCCGGCACGAACACGAACATCCCAACCATATAGAGCAGGCTCTTACAGCTCATACACCAGAACTCCTTCAAGCACGATTCCCTGTACTGCCGCCTCATTCTTAAGACGATACAGTGTCTCGTTATTCACTCCGCCTCTTGCACACACAACAAAGTTCTTGTCACAGAGCTTTCCTGCCGCAAAAGCATCTGCGCTCTCTGTAACATTCGGGCTGTTGATGACAATGTATTCATAAGTATCCTGCATTTCCTTCACATAGGAAGCAAAACGCTCGTTCATGACCACGTCAAAATTCTTCTCCTCAGCCACATCTCTGCACAGTACGTCCAGATAGCTGTTCTGCGTCGTCGGCACCGGGCGGCTCTCGTCACCCAGAACATAACGGCTGATGGAATTGCCTGCCTCCTTGCCCTCCGGCTCCTTGACCAGATCGATGAGCAGGGTCTTCTTTTTCTCATTTGCAAAGCTCATGGCAAGCTTTAATCCGGCATCCTTTTTGAAATAACCGACCGGCATACAGTTCACACTCACGCCCTTGTGATCCGCTCCGCCCTGTTTTTCTTTTAAAAACAGCGCTAATTTCTTATATACTTCCTCTTCATTCGCTTTTCTGGTCTTCACGTCATCGATGACCGGAATATCCAGACATGCACGCACTTCCTCTGCGCTCTTCGGCTTCCGGTAGAGAATCAGCCAGAAAGTATACAGCGCTACCTCCGCAATGATTCCAAGCAGTGCACCCGCCGCGATTCCTTTTTTCACGCCGCCCTTGAAATCGTCCTCAGAGATAAAGTAATTCTCCGCTTTTCTGGTCTCGCTGTTCGGATACGGTGCGTCCAGCACGGTAAAGCAGGTCTCCCCGCCCGTGAGCTCACTGCCCACCTGAAGTGTCGCATCAATGATCTCCTGTGTAAATGCAATGGCGCCGTCCTCATCGGCGATGCTGAACGTTCCGGTATCAATCGGATACTGCAGGTAGATCGTAACCATATCTCCCGCTTCGCCCTGCAGCACGTCGAAGATTCCCTGATACGTCTTATAGTCCAGATCGCATCCCGTCTTCTGCTGCACGAGTTCATACGCGCGGTAGCTCTGCGCCATCTTGATGACATTGTTCGCGCGCTCCGTGGAGGCACTGGTGCTGTAGTCTGCCACATACAGTGTGGCTGTCACCTGTTTTACATTTTCATATACACTCTGCTCGATAAAAGGCTTCAGAGATTTGTACTTGTAGCCGCCAAGCACCGCTGCGCACACTGCGGCACAGATCAGCGCCAGCCACCATTTGCGCAGATTGCACTGGATGATTTCCGCAATACTGTATTCCCTGTCTAAGCGATATTCCTGATTCATATGATTCTCCTTCCTTATTCTCCGCCCTTCTCAAAAACAACCTTGATCGTTTTTAAGATAATTTTTATGTCAAGACCGATGCTCCAGTTATCAATATACTGTACATCCAGCTTTACCACATCCTCAAAGTCCTTGATTTCATTTCTTCCGCTCACCTGCCAGAGTCCTGTAATACCCGGCTTCGCGCTTAAGCGGCGCTTCTGATGGGATTCATACTGCCGGAACTCATCCACTGTCGGCGGTCTTGTTCCAACGAGGCTCATATCCCCCTTTAACACATTGTAGAACTGC
>ERZ773109.62-NODE-62-length-44995-cov-5.457788_pt1 | contig 44995 bp, 74 predicted proteins | sample MGYA00580569_ERZ773109 | MGnify/ENA primary metagenome ERZ773109 (study PRJEB29015, sample SAMEA2737852) | human gut metagenome | biome: human gut; feature: human-associated habitat; material: faeces | place: China | collected 2012 ...
ATATGGGTGGGGGTATGCTTTTTAGGCACCCCCCTATACCCCATTTTATATTTATTTTTTCATTCACTTAAATTGCTTGCTTAGTATGCACTCGAATAAGCTGAAAACTGTCGTTTTACTGAACAGCAGACTTTCTATTTCCTTCGCTAGGGCGCACCTTCCGATATATGTTCCTGAAGTCGTAGCGAATGATCTCATCAATCGCTCTTTCAATCTCTCGATCATTCTCTTCGTCTGACATCTGGTCCGATGTCCTCGCTATTCGACCAAGATAAGCTGTTGTATGATAGCCTTTCTCCTCGTCGAACATGAACCACTGAGTGAACTGCTCGAATGGATCATATGGGTTGTCAAAGGTTGTTATACGACACATTGTTTACAGTTCACTCCTTTCCCTTTAAATACTTCGAAACTGTTGACGATGAAATGCCAAGTGCCTCAGCTATCTCAGATGTGCTGTACCCAGACGCACTCAACGCACCAATCCTGTTTTGCTTGGCTACGCTCAACGTGGTAGTTGCTCGTGGTGTTGCTCGCTGACGGATCGTGTCCGTGTTGGTGTTGTTCAGTATCTGTGTCAGCTTGTTTTCGCTGATAGCGCCAGCCTGTATTGCTTCCCATTCTCTGTCTGTGATCTCAATGTTGTTACGCTTTGCTCCTACAGAACTTCTAGCCTGAGCAAGCGCCTGCTGACTAGCCTTCTTGATCTCGGCTTTAGTCATGTCTGGGTTGTCCTTCTTCTTAGCCGCAACAGTTGCATTAGCCATGACCTGAGCCTGACGTTCTCTTGGGGCATTGGATAATGCTAGATTCAACTTAGCCTCTAAAGACTTTACTTCTTCTGAATAGGCTGCCTTAGCAGAAGCTGAATAAGCAATCTTTCCTGTCCCCAGCATCTCTCTACGAGCCTGGTTCGCCAGACTCTTCATAGAGTTTGCATAATCAGCATAAGCTTCTTCCTGAGGAGTACCAGACGAAAGAGTACGTGCATCCTTAGTTTCTGCCATCTTTGTACTCTTCTGAGTCCTTACCTGAATCTTTCCATTCTTATCAACATACTCTTCTTTTACAGACTTATAAGACAGAGAGCCATCATCATTAATTATTGGAGAACCTTTTCTCTTCAAAACTTGTGTTTCAGATTTTGCTCTCGAAATTAATGTAGAAGCTCCCTCATGATAGTGACCTTCAGAATCTATATTTCCCTGATACTTTTTCTTAAGAGATGAAATTCCGTTATCGATCTCACTCTGTTTATAATCCAGCTTGTGCTTCTCAGCATCGATAACAACCATGCTATGACGAACTGCTCTTGCCAATTCATCTTCCGTAGCACCTTTTAAGGTCATGTCGGTAATCAGATTTGAAACCTTACCCATTTCTGTCTGGGTATTCTTCATAATCTTATACTCTTTACCATTTCGATAATAATGGTCTTTTCCGTCAGTTCCTTTCTCAACAACTCCACCATAAGCATCTTTTGTATCAAAGCCTTCCAGTCCCTTTAATGGAGAAGTTGATGTAATACGCACTTTGCTCTGAGAAGAGTTACATGGAATTACCATTACAGTGTCACCGTCAAAGTCGGCACCAGACAAACGATCTGCGTTCTTCTTATTGATACCAATCGCATCTGCCGGTGTATTTCCAAGGACACTCTTTCCCTCAGCTAACTTATTGTTGACCTTAAGGATTGGAATCTCAAAGGTGCCACCATGAGGATACCGAATCAACGCTACAGTTTCGCCATCCTTATAATTCGGTGCATAAACCTCGTTATCTTTGATCTTTGTCAGTGGAAGAATTACCTGATACCTCTGACGTGGCAACGCTGCCGCCTGTAAATGAACAGCTGCTGCATCGCAATCATCAGCAAAAGACTTTAATAAAGCTTTCTTTACCGTTGGATTAGTAAGGGAACAAATCTCATCAAACTCAGCCTGCTTGTCAGCTTTTGCTAACCCAAGCTGTTTCTTAATCAACGTGAGACTTTGCTTGGAAAGGAACTGGGAAGGAAGTGTTTTGCTCCATTCTCCCCAATCCCCTTCTTCAGCTCTTTTATTAATCAAAGAGAGTGACTGCTTTTTTCCAGTTACCGGATCTGTATACTTTCCTTTTGGATCGTCATAGTAGCTCTGCCCACCACGTTCCTTAATCAAAGAACCAAACGGATTGTCAGGATCGTCTTTAATTTTCTTAAGTACATCCTTAGTCGGAGTACCAATCTTCTTGTTAGTGTTGAAAATCACATCAACTCCGTCTGGCATATTATCAGCGTAGACGGCCATACCTTTAAGATAATGTGTCCCATCAACCATAATACGAACCTGGGCATAATGAGCATTGCCTAAGGAAAGGTCTTTTACTCCACGTCTAAGTTCAATAACACCATCCTTATTAATTCCACCATCTTCAGCATATCGAATCTGCAGACGCTTAGAATCCATACTGGATGGATATTCAAAGGCCTTTTTGAACGATTGTCCGTCATCATATGAAATGTAGTCTTTTAACGAATGGACATCTTCAAAATTGTAAATATCTTTATGCTCTGTTCCGGGCGGACAAATAACCTTGATGTTAGTCTGTTTTCCGGGATTAGTTGCCTGCGGAACACCGGCGCCATACACTTCATATCCTTCAAGCTGTAATATATAAAGAGCCTGGTTTAACTTCTCCCTTGAAATTCCAAGCTCTTTCTCTACACCGGTTCCGACATCGATGATTCCTTTTTCATTGATCTGCTTTCTTAAAAAGTCGGCAGTGGCTTTAGCCTGATTCATTCTGACTTCAGAGTTTTCATTCAGAAGCGAACGAACAGATGAGTCATTCGCGAATCCCATCTTTTCTGCAATCTCATTCAAGCTATATCCTTTTTCCCTAAGTCCCTTCGCTGTGGCTACCTGCAAGGCACGTCGCTCATCTTTTGCAAGACTGACCTGAGTTCTCAACTGGGTCGTGGTTAGTCCAATAGCCTTAGCGATCTCGGTTTCTTTTAGCCCTTGAGATTTCAATTCCTGAACCCGGCTTAGAAAATCGCCACTATGCTGATAGGGATTATCGCCAGACCCCCACGGATACCGCCCAGAACGTCTTGGCATTCCATAATGCATTAAAATATCTTCCACTATGGGGTTCATCGATTATCCCTCCGAATCTTTTATTTTATTTATTACCTTGTCAAAAGTGATGATTTTATCCATAATCGGTAAAATATCCATCGCTGTCGGATTGTGGTATAAGATTTCATCACTCTGGTAAAGCCGTAACTCCATTTCAATATCTCCGGGCTTGACGTTATATTCCAAACAAAAAAGAGCCGCATATATTTCAAGCTGCTCCATGTGTGCTGGAATTTCTCCAGTCTTAAGATCATGTATTCTAAGTAAACCGTTTCTAAAACTAATGGCATCAGCAGTCCCGAAACAATTCTCTGAATAATATAAAACCTGCTCCGGTGTCATCTTATAGCCAATAGCATCATTAACATACATATTTAATGTCTTCTGAGACTTTGGCAATTTCTGACCAAGTGATATACATCTTGCTGCGAAGTCATGTAAGACTGTTCCTTTCTGAGTTGCTAAAAACTTTGAATATGCTTCTGCAACTTTATCTTCACTGTAATTAATCCAGTGATATTTACTTGCACCAAGAAAGGCGTGCTGGCCTTCAAGATTCGAATGTCTGTTGAAGTTCATTCAGTACCTCCTCTTTATTCTCTGGGCATATAAATCTCGAAAAAGACATCTGATTCATACGTCCAACATAATATTCCTGATTTGGCTGCTTCTTTGCGCCAGCGCTTTTTTTACATTCCAAGGAAGCCCATTTGTCATTATGCAGAACAAGTAAATCCGGTATTCCCTGAATATAAGAAGAATCACTCTTCATAACAATACATCCTGGGAACCGTTCTTTTAATTCCTTGATCAGATTTGCCTGAAACTTGTTTTCCAACATAAATCGCTTCCTCCGGTTCTAAAAGACAAAAGAGAATGTCAGCATTTAAAAAATGCATTTTTATCCTCTCTCTTCATAAAAGGCTATGTATTTTTCGCGCGCAAAAAAGAGCATAAAAAAAAAACAGAGACACCCTAAAGCATCTCTGTTAAATATTTTTTGTTTTTCTATTACTGAGCAACCTCTAATAGTTTTGAAGATATTCTGTTGGAAACTTCTGCATAATAAAGTGCTTCTTCGGATGATAACTCATTTTCATCCACTGCATCGAGTTTTGCCATCATATCAGCGTACTGAGCCATGTATTTAGTGTAATCTGCTAACATTGATGATGCATTATTTGACTCTTTGTATTTTTTCATGAATGCACAATATTCATCAAAAAACTTTTCATAGCTATCCATAGCTGCTTTAAATTCTGGACGGATACCAGAAGCATCAGCTTGTGAGGTTGTCTCTTCAGCTGTCGTAGTTTCTGTTGGTTCTTCATCAGGCGCATCCATGCGAACGAACATGACATTGCCATCTTTATAGTTTAAGGTAATGTGATATCCACTTTCGTTATCGGCATAATAGAAATCTTTTCCAGCCTGATAATCAACTGTGAATCCATTATCTTTACAAGAGCTTACGTATTCGTTAAAATCATCAATCGACGTTTGCGCAACATCAATAACAAACCCATCAGAGTTTTCCCATTCGATTGATCCATAATTGGATTTAGGAACTGGTAATAATTTTGAAAGTTCACTATCGGGCCATGTAAATTCGCCATATGCATATTTTGCATTAAGTTCTGGCCTCATTGTCTTTTCCTTTTTATCATAACTAATATTTAGTTCGTATCCTGAGGAATTATTCGCTGAATAGTATTCATCACTAGAATATGAATCTAAATTAAATCCATTGTCTTCACATAATTTAACATACGAATTAAAATCATCCTTTGAAACTTTGTTAATAACAACCTGTAACGAATCGCTATCGTTAGTTTCAATTTCACCAGTAATTGATTTCATATTAGGGCTTGGTAATTCTTCTCCTAATTTAAGCTCTGACCAATTGATATCCGCTGCTGAACTTCCACCACACGCAGTCATAAATAACGACAATGTCGTCACCGCCAATACTAACTTTACTTTCTTCATCTCACACCCTCCTAGTATTTTCAACATAATTTCATACATTGTACAATATTTACAAAAAATTTAAATTATGTGACCTCTTTAGTATACCATGTTTTTCTTAGAATGCAAATAAAATCAAAATTTTCAACTTTGCAATGAACTCCACTCAATCGCCAAATCCTGCCCAAAAATCCCTCATTTTACCAGTTTGGTCAAATGCCCACTTTTTTTCGCTATTTATTATATATTTTTAATTTTTTTATCGCAATTAAATAAGAAAAAAAAGTGGGAAAGTGGGCAGAAAGCCCGCAAACCCGCATAAATGCTAGGTTTTTCGTGGCCAAATCCATTTTTAAAAGTGGGCAGAAAGTGGGCAAATGGCCAGAAATTTGACCAAAATCTCAAATTTTCAACCGTATTTTTCCTCAAAAATCGGGCTCTGGTCAAAAATAAATGGGCTTTGGCCAAATCTTCCGGCATAAAAGTGGGCAGAAAAATGACCTGTTACTACAAAGATTTTTAACCTAGAATAGCCATAATCAGCAAAAGAAAGAGCCCGTGTTGGACTCAATCTTTTCTTTCTAGGCCTTAATAACTCACAATATCTACCTCCAAATCTTTCCTGTCTTCTTATCTTTAATAATGATCCGCTCCTCAACATGAAAACCAGACAACTCGCAAATAGAAAATATAGTATCTAAAAGCTTATGAAAGCGATCATCATCGGCGTCAGCACCCCTTTCAACATTTCTAATAGCTTCATATGCAGTTGGATCAGAATATCCTTCCGCATTCTTTCTGTCTTCTTTACCCATTCTCCCTCCAAAATATCAATAGTTTCTCCTCTGATACGGCTGATTTTTCTTTGCTACTGGCTTATAATCGTACTTTTTCAACGTAATATATCTGTGCTTTTTATCGTTGATTGAATAAAAATATCTCTTATCCTTTCTATTGAAAATACCACCCAGCTTTCCAATAGCTTTTGCTATCCTTCTAATCACTGCTGCAACATGCTCCATGCAATTATTGATTTTCCGCACAATCTCCATAACATCGATCCCTGAATATTCCAAACTGTTCACCTCCAAAATATCAACAACTGATCGTCAAACCAACCTCATCAACCAGCTGCTGTTTATACTCTTCCAATGTAGCTGTATCATGACTCAATCCGCCCATAAGCTCATCCACATACTGCAAGGTTTTAATACATCGCTTCTTTCCATATCCATACAGACGATGCTCCGCCAGTGCAAAGCAGGTCATCAAAATATCAACTGTATTTTCCGATGACGCATCAGACACCTTCTTTTTTATGCTTCTTAACTCATCTTTGGACATCTTTACTGACTTTTCACGAGAATATAATAATCGATTTTCCCGTTCAAGCCGTCTCCTTTCAGCTCTTCCCATTACTTAGTCTCATCTCCTTCTTTTTTCTTTGCAGACGGATTCATAAACGCATTCATGTAAATTTGTGTCTGTACTCTTGCCTCTTCTACATCGCCACCGCATAACTTTAAAAATTCATTGTATACCGTCATCTGCATCTGAGTAGCTTGTATAAGCGACATTATCATTTCGTTATTTAAGAATGACAGATTCATTAGTGTCCTCCTCTTTCTTTTCCCCGTCAAAAATATCAATCTTAGATACTGACTTTGCCATCGCACATCTCTCTATACACGTCGTAATACGATTAACTAAGGCGTATACGCATGTATATACAATCAGAAACGAAATAAGCATTTGTATAAAAGTTAAATTCATAAATTTAATCCTCCATTTTTTCAAATAATAAAATACACATCATTACGTAAATGTCACAAATCAATACGCTCTCGTTGCTGATAAAAGACAGTATGGCACCACATATCGTGACAATTAAGATGCATAAAATGTATTTACGCCATTTTTTCATTAGTACCTCCAGTAATCAGCTCAGAATACAGAAGCTCTTCAATCCACTTACAAAAATCACGCTTGTGGTTTTTATGAGACTTATAGATATTTGCCAGAATTTCATAATTCATCATGACATTTCTGGTCTGGTTATAGCCTCTACAGGTTCATTTCAAAAATATAAAAGAGAAAAGACCCAGATTTTACTCTGAGCCTTTAATCTTTACTTCTGAAAGTGCCAACCTTTTAAATCGGGTTTCCAGTCAATTATGCCGACAAAAAAGAAAGAGCCCTTGTTAGGACTCAATCATTTCTTCTTTTCGATTTTTATAAATTTTAATCGCCGTGTTAAGATACCACATTGCGAGTAATGTGGTTCCGATTCCTAAAGCGAACCCATGTTTCGTTCCGCTCCAATAGAATTCCTGATCCCTATTACTCCACAAGGTATTCCAATATGGATTTTTATTCATAAAATCACTCCTTTCATAAAGAGCGGTGTAAATTACGCGTCCGTATCCTCTTCATAAGGAATCTGGATTACATCTCCACCAGGAACCGTGACCGACTGCATAAGCTGACCAGTTTCCTCATCAAAGTAAATGTTATCCATTGCGTGATCCCACTCTTCGAACTGCTCCGCGATGTTTCTGCCCTTTTCTTTTCGCATGTTGATTAGCTCATCATGAACCACACGTCTCCAGGATCTTGCGATTTCCATACGACTCTGTGCAAGGATGTTGTACAGACCATTCTCAGTCACAAAGTTGACGGAACGTCTCTGGCCTGCTACTACCAAAGGTAGTTTCAGCTTTTCATCTTCCTCGCACATTTCGAGCATTCTCCACTCGTTACCGCTACTGTAGCCTATAGCATGACTAATATCTTTTGCCTTGAACAGCGGAGCGTCCAGATCTCCATATACATTAAGGCGCTTTCCTCCAAACGAAATACTTCCGGCAATTTTAATCTCTTTACTCATCTCTGTTTGTTCCTTTCTCTCTGTAATTTAACATCCATGGCTTTCTGCAACTCTTCCGGTGAAATATCAAAAATGGACTTAAGGAATTCCAGGCAAATATAAGCATCAGCCATCTCTTCCAAAAGTCCAATCTTATCATTATAGCCACGTACTTGCTTACTGATCTGCTGTGTAAGCTCCGCAAACTCTTCCATAGCAACAGTACATTTTAATTTCCATGGCTGATTCTTAATGCTATTCCGAATAATTCGCCGTCGTTCTTTTTCTGATAGCCTAATATTGCTGTTCATAGCCTGGATAAATCTATTTCGATTCATTGGTGCCATCACCGCCTTTTTATTACATTGGTTGTAAAACCAGCAGCACGTAATTTTGCATCCATATCAAGAATATCATCAACATAAATACTTTCTTGCTTACCCATACGACGCCTTCTTTTTAATTCATCGAATGTAACTGTATCATAATTGCCAATAAGCGCTTTTAAATTCGTAGCAAATGACCTACCCACCCTTCTGCCAATTGGAAAATCAACAGGTTCATCTCTCAAATACTTCTTTTGCCAATCATACAATTCAAATCCAAACGCTTCTTTAATTCTCTTAAAATCGCTAGATAATAAATCAGCCCATTGAACTTTCATTTTTCTTTTTACATATTCAGCCTCGTCGATCTCCTCAAGCATGTCGTTTTCTCCACACTTAAAATATCTGTTAATTGTCACCTTTTCCATGGTTGGAGTGATTATGTAAATTACTCCTAGGGTATCATAATCTCCAGGCTTAGAATCAGCAGCTGGATACGCCAGAAAACCCTCCGTATAAATCTTGTATGGAGTATCGTTCGGAGTGTATGGCATTGTAATAGGAAAGTTCTCATCCAGAATACGGCTAAGAATACCCATACGAAAACCTGTATCAGCAATATCAAATCCGCAATACCGCTCAGTGTCATTATATCGGACATTTCCGTCCTTATCCAAGTCCTTAAATAAGGAACTCATCCGCTTTGACTGGTAGGTTTTACGTCCATGCCGATCAAACACTTTCGTCCACTCATCATCAGTACCCTCAACTGGCGTTAAGACTTTTCCATCGATAAGACGATTCAGAATAGCCTTAGTCAGACCGATGCTGAAACCAGAATGACCGTCATTACATAAAGACTGAAAAGCCTTTAACGCACTTTCATAGCAGGCACAGCCGTAATCCCATTCTCCATCTTTTCTGTCCGGCTTTTCTCTACGACATGCAATAGCTACCTCGTTTTCAGCCCAATGCTCCATACTTGATTTTTCGCGGCAAATATCAATCGGCACATTCCTATCATCAATGTACTCGTTCGCAAAGATTTTTCTGCTATCATCATTCATCCATTCTAATGTTTCCGGAAGATTTTCGTTAACAGCATCAAATATCAATCCTCGATTGTAACAGAACCGAACTGCCTGCTGTAACAGTTCCCCAACACGACAGGTCCATAATATGATTTTGTCTCCGGATGCCTGTCTCCTCTTCAAATATTCAATAAGCTCATCGTTAGCCGCACCAATCTCCGGCCATTTGTTCTCACATAAAGTTCCGTCAAAATCCACTGCTATGATTTTATTTTTCTTTTCCATTTCTTTTCCCCTTTCTTATACTACCATGAACTGCATTTAACTGCGTTAAAGTGATACTTTGCTCATCACAAAATATAATCTCATACGGTTGCACTCGCCGCACTCCGTCCGAAAACTCCACAATACCAAATACCTGAGCAACTACTCCGGCAGGCGCTCCACCAATTAACGGACTTTCCGGTACTGGGACCGAATACTGCTCCCATGTGTGGAAATATCCATATTCCTCACCCACTTTACAAAGTCTGGTCTCTGTTTTAACTTCGATGTCCATGTGGTTGTCTCCTTAATTTTCGCCAACACTGTAATTAAATGTAGGCACTATTAAAAATCCCAAAAGCGGCCAAGCCGATCTAGTTACTTTGCAAGCAATTGCGATAGCAACTGAACCTGATACTACGGATGCAATATTCATTATCATATTTTCTTTCATTGTCGTGTCTCCTTGTTTACAAATAATATAAGTTGTGATACCTTTATTTAGAAAGCTACTGTATTTTAATCTTGTACACGCTGAAAGGAGTAACATTGAATAATTTACCAAATAACACTAAAACAACACCTTCGTCTGATATGATCAAACAGATATCTGACGCATTAAACGATAATTCTACCGTTGCAATTGTAATGACTCTAACGTTAGGCGGTTGCTTCGTGTATAAAACATACATTGACGCAAAGCATAATCGCGAAACAAAACTATCCTATACCCCAAATATAGGATTTGAATATGCTTCGCGCCCAGTAACTCAAGATAATTCAACTGCATGTACAGCATAATTTTTAATACAGTAGCTTTACTTCTAAAAAGCTAAAATCTTCTCTTCTGTCAGTTTTCCTTTGATTTTCTCCAAAATATCGTTCACTGTCTCTCTGGTTTTAGGAGCCAGCTTCATATACTTAGAATGATCTTCATACCATTTGAATATTTCATAAAGGTCTCCGCTCTGCCAGCTAAACGCTCACCAATCGCAAATCATCTCTAAAATATAATCGTATGGCATCTCCAGAACGATTTCACCCTCTTTCGGATCGTCGTTGATTAAAATCCAATGCTGCCAGTGATGTGGATTCCTGTGAATATGAAGTAACCATGCTTTCTGATAATCTTGAACAACCTGGTATGAACGGTTATTCCCATAAAAATATGCATCATATGGTTCATACTCATCTGGCTCATCCTTAGATTTATCATGGGCAAACTCAGCATTCCAGCCAGCATTAGTAGCTTCTTTCGTAATCTCTGGTAAATTCTCAGAAAGCCAATCGAATCCTCTTTTTACATTTGAACGATGTCTTTCTAAATACTGATCGTATTGAAAACTCATTTTCTCACCTCTTTTTCTGCAATAAAAAAGAAAGAGCCTGCGATTTTTCAACTACAGGTCCTTTCATGACAACAATCAAAATATCAATTATGCCTCAATGTCCTTTTGCGTGTCCTCAATCAACTCATCAAGCATCGTCTTGGCTTCATCGTACTCGCCTTTCTCTAACAACTGCCTGAGTTTCAAAAGACTCCTTAAAAGTTTTCTGCTGTAAGCAATAAATTCTTTCATATTGTCTTCCATTTACCTGCCTCCTTTAGCAAGCCCTTTCTTTGTGATAAGGACTAATATATAAACAGTATATACCATCCTTTCATCAAAGGACGTGTTATTTTTGCGGATAATTTATTCTTCTATTTTCAGCCTGTTTTTGCGTTCGCGTAAAAATCGTCGGGTTTGATCTTCATCACAAACGGTTGTTTTGTCGTAACGGCTATCTGACCACGATGTTTTTCCAATAGAACGCTTAAATAATTTTCCGTCTTTAATTGAGTAGTGGTTCTCTTCTTCGGAATTTCTGCTTTTGTAATAAGTTCGATCTGTAAATCCCTCATTCATTTCTAAAACTTTCTGGATGAGTGCTTTTGTAAAACGTATCATAATACCCCTCCAAGCTTTTCTATAATATATAAGTATACATTATAAAAAGCAAAAAAGAAAGGGGCTGTTATGAATAAACAATCCCGAAGTCTTTTAATATGACACGTTAACGCATCTATGTGTATCGTCTTCGTAGATATCAATAGTCAGCGTCATTTTTTCTTCTACATCAAATTTGAATGTAAACTCATTAGAGTCGCAACTATTTGCTTTTTCAATCAATGTTTGCTCCTCAAGCTTACCATTTTCATGAATGTCGCCTATAATTGTGACGATTCGTTTACCGTCCATCTCTGATTCGTTGAAAATGACGTGAAATCCTATCATATCGTCCTTATACGGTACTCCAAATACAATTTCTCGTGTCACATTCATTACTTCAAAATACATTTTTGTCATAATTTTGAACCACCTTTCTTTTTTTCTCATAAGAGACCATGCTTATTTGGCGTCCGTACCAGTCTTTGTTGTTAATAACTCATAAAGTGTTCTGGCGTCTTCTCCCTGAAAAGCATTAATAATTTCAGGAGTCTGATTCATACGTTTTCTACCAACAATAAGAACTCCCGTATCATCAGTATTTGAAAAATCAACCCCAATTAAAAGACTATCAATCATTTTTCTTCTCCTTCCAGTAAACCGGTTTTTCTGACTCGGCGTTCATAGGCTCTGCCAAACAGTCATTACACGGATCAAACTTCTCATCTAAATCTTTGTGTTCGCATGTTTCGCAATATTTGCTGAAATAAACTTCTTTATAAATATCTTCCATTTAATACCCTTTCATTTACATTCTTGTTGTGATAAAATTTCTAAAAACAGTAGGAGGCCATTGTTATGAATATCACACCTGAGCAATATGCTACCGTAATTCAATGGACACGGAGCAATTTCATTCCGTCCAAAGCCATCAATTATCAATATTCAGCCTATACCATTCATGGCATTTTTGAACGATTATATGATCGTGGTTTTTACATCGACGAGACAATAATCATCAAAGCTATGATTGAATGCGGATTCCAACATATAAAACGTGACGAACAATACTATTTTAACATTGCATCTAAATCCCGAGCGCTTCAAATATATCGTCTTTCTCTCGGAGATGGGTCAAGGGTTCACGAACTTCAATGGTTGTAACATACCAACTGTCCCACACCTGAGTGCATCCTATGGCTCGCAATATATCTACTAAAGTTGTTTTTCCGGTAGACACATGCGGGCCTGTTATAAAAATAGGCATATTATACTTAGCCGCATGGATCAATTTTGCAGCCTCGTCTTCTCCTAAAAGCTCTATAATATACTGTCTCACTTTAGCTGGGATTTCTACCATTTCACATACCTCGTTTCATTAAATTTTTTCTTATCTTTAAGTGCCTTACTAATCGCCAGATCAATTCCAGAACGTGATTTCAAATGATAATAATATAAATCAGTATACGGTGTATTCATTCGATCAATACGCCCAGCAGATTGAGCCATTATCTTGTACGAGTAGTTCTGTGAGAAAAATATAATCGTATCAGTCGTAATGCAGTTCCATCCCTCGGCACCGGCATTATACTGAACCAAATATACCCAGGCGTTTCCATCCGGCACCGGCTGATGCTTATGTCCATTCCATTCGGCAATCTCATAACACGAAAATATCCCTTTCAACAGCTCAAGTTCATAGTCAAAATTGTAGAATATAATAGCTTTAGGATGCTTCTCCACAATCTCTAGCAAGGCTATCTGCCTCGATTGGTCACTATTTACGATTTTCCGCCACACGTAGCACAATTCAGCGGCATTGACGATCGGCTCCTGTGTATACGGATTCCACCTATTTTTTCCGACAGCCTTGTATGCTTGTGCATCGTATTTTACAAAAATATCCTCATGATGCGATACCGTCTGTCGTCGGAAATCCATATTCACAAGTATCTTGTCTCGTAATCTGATCAATCGACCGGTATTCAAATATCTGTCAATCTTAGGAAATTTGGTAAAGTGACTATACACGACATGCTCTTTTATAAACTCGCTTCTATTTTTATAGAAACCATTCGCAACAAATACTGGGATATAATCCTGCCAGGTATCTCCAGGTGTAGCAGATAACAGAATCCAATCGTTTGATTTTGTTATTTTCAAGAACGCCTTTACCCATGTTCCTGATCCAACAACACGTTGCTCGTCAAATATAAAGAAAGCATCTTTAACCGAAATATACTTCTTGATGTTATTCCACGAATCAACCACTACCTTATTGGAATATAAGTTGACGTCTTCATGCGTAGATAACAGAAATGGTGCAAGCTCATACTCCCATTCCAACGTATCACGTTTTCTGGCGGTTGTGATGATGTACAGGTCTTTTGGTGGATCACCCATTGGTACGTATGTTTCAGCCTCTAAATCACCGTCATTTTTCGCATAGTAATAAGCAATAGCTGTCCGTGATTTACCACTGCCAACGCCTCCACATAAAATACATCCTGTTTTCATCTTATCCACAGCTTCACGCTGATAATCTCTTAATCCTATCCAACCCATGATCATCCTCTGACAATAAATCCATCTTCAATCTCAACTTCCGATGTATCTCCATCCAAATTTGCTTTCGGACCGTATATCGCCCAAAACATGGCAAAAGAATCGCCCGAACAAGCTGTATCTAAGTAATACTTACGAATTTGATCGTATACCGGCTTTGTGATGCAAATCTTTCTACAATCATATGTAAATCTTGAAATATCACCGGTTTCACCACAAATCTTTGCTACATTATCAAAGAACTCAATAATGCTGCAATAACATTGCCTTTTCGTCATCGAATATCTTTTTTTCATTCACTTACCTCCTGCATAATACATTGAACTGCTTTATGGTTCTCCTCATCACCCATGTGTCGGCAAAATATAACGGTGTATACCAATAGTTCTCACGACTGTCTGACCCGGTAATAGGGTTTGATAGCGAATTTCCGATTTTCACATAGCCAGCCAATCCAAGCAACGACACCTGTATGTAGCACATAAGTCCGACGGTTTCATCTATATCTTGTGCCACAACTAATACATGGTTCTGATAATTTAACGGATGCTTTCTATTTTCTAATTTCTTTCTGATAGAATTAGCAGCGGCAATGATCGTCGCACCAGCACCACAACATGAATCATTCAAAGAAATATAACCTTGCTTCTCTATCTTTTTCTCCGCGTCATTAGTCACTATTTCGGACATAAGTTGACATACAGAATACGGTGTAAAGAACTGCCCATTTGATGTATTTCCAAGATCCAGTGCCATAAATATCTTTCCAAGAAAATCCTGTTCCGGATTGTCCTCTAACGCCATGGTTATGTAGGCGCATAACTCTGGAAATAATTTCTGTTCGGCTTTTGTGTATTTCTTTATGATAGACAAATATCTTTTTTCTCGCTCGTCATAATGCGTCCTATCTACCGCATTGGAAATTGCACACGCATTCATAATAATCAGGTCTCTCCAGACATCCCACGGACGGTGAGCATATATAAGCTGTTTAAATGTGTCCAGGAATTTTTTCTCCCAGTCGATTTTCGAATTTGGCAACAATAACTCTTCCGATTTAGGAGCTTCTGTTTTTGCTCGTTCCGGTTTACAACTGGCTTTCCACTTTTCCATTGGGACTTTCTTGCATTTGGGTTCTGTGAATGTAATTGTAGGCTCCCATTTTTTCTCTTTCCAAAACATTTTCCGTCTCCTTTCGTATAGAAAAGGAGCGTCAGCTTTTACACCAACGCTCTAACTCTTATTTCACTACTGAATTAAAATCAGCTTCTAACCGGTCGTAATCAAACGAATCCAAAATATAATTCATAGTGTTAACCGACATGGTATTAATTTCATGCATACTTTTTCCAAGCTTAACACCGGCTGGCATCACCGTACTATTTCGGATGACCCCAAACAATGCCAATTTGTATTTATCCTTTAAATCCATAGTCGCTCCTAAACATCATTCAAATGGAATCTCTTCCTCTTCATCCCGGTTTCGTCTTCTGTATTTCGCACTGATTGGGTCATCATCAACCTTCTGATACACCTCCATACTCTTTACATACAGAGACTTTCCATTTGGTCCCTCATAACGGTTAAGTACCGCATTAACACGATCCACCCAAATATCATCAAGACAAGCTACTGACTCCTCATCCAGAAGAACACTCTTATCTTCATCAGTAACTAAATATACCTTTGGAGGCCATGTACTCTTGTAGTTCAGCTTCACCTTCACAAAATATCTCGGCACAAAACCCTCTTCTTCGCCTACTCTTGGTTTAGTAAGACGGATATTAAATCCATCATCAATTAATTCTCTTGCCAGATCAATGTCTGGGATAACCAGATTGGCTTTTCTTTCATCACTTCCAAAACGGTCCTTCTTAGGATCGCCAGCAAAATTAGTATCAAATATAAATTTTCCGTTCTCTACAATTACAAGATTAGTTCTCATCGTATATACCTCTCTTTAATTATTCTCTGGCTGATTAATAGCCATTTTCATAACAGTATCTAAAATATCAAAACCCTTGTCGCATTCTATATGGTTATTTTCCATTTTGTAGTGCGGGCAATCTAAGCATCCTCGGATTTCTTTATCCCCACAAGGATTTTCCCATTCTGTCTCCCATGGTGCGCTGTCAACGTCGGCGTCATTAGCACCAAGTTCTGGAATATAAGGATCGTCTGATACAAACCACTCAAAATCGCCATACTGAGAGATGGTTTCCACAGCTTCATTGACCAACTTGTCGTAATAAGACCGATCAATACCATCTTCCTTTTCAAGCTCTTTAACCATTTCAGATTCCATCCAACGATAGCCCTTAGAACCTGTCGCTGCGTAATACTTTCCATCTTTTTCTCTCATAAGAAGTCCAGCACCATATCCATCTTTCATTGGACAGAACTGACCAACCTTTCCAATAAACCGGTAATTGTGACCTTTTTCGATTACTGGCGTCAGATTTTGACAAATACTCTCAAAAGTCACATCTGAAAGCAGACCCTTTTTATAATCACTCTCGGCTTTGCTGAATTCTTTTTCTTCTTTGCTGACATCTGGCAAGTTCTCATTCAGATCCAAATATAAAGAGCTGCTCACAGATTTGGTCTCGCACATGTCGCCAAATGCGATTTCCTCTCTGCTGAACAGCTTCTTAAATACATATGGAATCTGGAACTGAGTACCCGTCGCAGTCCATTTTCCGCCTTTCTTTTTGTTGTCTCCAGGTATGTAACCATACATTTTCTGGCATTCTTCGGCATCCTTATATTTAGCAATATAAACCGCATCGTTAACCAAGGTCATTCGGTCATATGTAGCTTCATGCTCAAATGAATATCCATAACGTTCACCAAAATCCATGACAAACTGGATAATCTCAGGCGTGGCATCTGGAATCTTAATAGAGTCTGTCTTAATATGAGCAACCTGAAATCCACGCTTCAGAACCTCGTTCTTAAGATCAATCATAAATAATGCTCCACGTTTAGCCACAATATTATCAACATTTCTCGGATCACGGAACGGATTATCAAAGGATGCTGACGTGAGACCGTATACAGAGTTGATTGCTGTTTTCAAAGCATTGGCAAGGTCCTTTGATGTCATCTCGCCGTCAATAACTTTCTGAATATACGGAGTAAGCTTTCCATCCAGCATTGTATTGACAATATCCCAAGCCTCATGCTTAATACTTACACGTCCTTCAACAATATCTCTGAACGCCCTGGTAAAGCGTGGACCAAAGAGACACTCAGCAATAACACTATGCGGATGCATAGATGAAATATCCAGAAGTACCACGTTTCCATACATTCCCGGAACACCCTGCGCAAATCCTCCCTCACCAACTTCTTCGCCACGATATGTAGATTTACCATGGTCAAATGCATAACCAGGAAAATATGGAAGAATGCTATGTGCCTCGAATGGAACTTCATCCTTATCATTATACTTCCAGCCATAGTGTGGCTCAGCCATCATCTTCGGGCATGCTTCCTTAAGGAAGTCCATACTCTCTTTATCCAGCGACTCTACCGGCTCTGCCAGATTTCTGTAATGGAACTCTGACTGCGGTTTCCGGTTGTTTCCAAATATAATTCTTGTGGTAAGAGTATTGGTCGTATCATTAACAGTCATCTCTGCTAAATCTGCCAGAATCTGTCGTGCCGTCCAGTCAGCCTCAAGATAATTAAAGGCCGCCTCAGTAGCAATAACATCGTTATCACAATACTCAGCGACCTTAATCCAAAGCTCTTCCGGAACCGGTTGATCCCATGGAAGACCAAGCTCCTGGTGATGTGTTCCTGCTTTAATGATCCGAATCTTTTCATCCGAAAATCCCTTTTTCTTGAGGTCTTCGTCGGTAAGATTGCCCATCTCAATTTCTAACTTCTTAAGGCTTTTCTTGTTTCCGGCAGATGCAAAGTCATATACGTCCGTATAAGACACGTTATAGGCTTCACCAAAGAAACAATTCGAATTTCCATTAATGATCTTCTGTGACTGCTCATAAAGCTGCTGATTGGTATACCCCATCAACCTAGCATATAAAATATGATTGTCGTACCGTCTGCAGTTAAAGCCCACAAGTCGGAATTTCATCAAATCTTCAATATCTCCTGGAGTCGGGTTGATCATCCTCACAACAGGTTTGTCATATCCTGCTATTTTCCAATTGACCAGAAACAGGTTTGGAAAAACTTCGATATCATAAAATACCAATTTTGCCTCATCGTTCTTTACTGCTATGGATGTCTCGGCAGATTTAAACGGCATCTTGTTAACCAACTTGATGCAATAGTCAGCCTGATGCGTACTGTTAGCCGCAAATCTTACAATGGCATTACGCATATCACTGACATCGTAGTTTAATCCGCTTTCGTAAGCGTCCTCCAAAATCTTATAAATAAAGTCAATACTAGGCTTAGTCCCTGGATGAATTTCCTTTTCCAGATTACGTTTAATTAATGTTCTAAGCCCCTTTTCGCTCTTAATCGCTTCAAAATTTACCATTTTACTGTCTCCTTTCAGCGGTAAATTAGAACTAATCGTAGCAATCGGCAACTGATTACATTTGGATAATTTACGCCTAAGCGAACTGTTACCCGTAAATACTTTAATTTCTATATGGTCGTCATAAACCCGGCTCAACTGGTTAGGATCTCCGCTATAAATATAATGAAGATGTATACCCTGACCAGATTTGCTTAATTCGGCATAAGTCGGCGGCCACTTTTGTGCTTCTTTCAGATTTCTCTCAAGAGACTTCTTTCCATCATCGCACGGAATATCAAAATCTACGACAATATGCTTTAATGGAACTCGTACATAATGAAGCTTTTTGGTGTCAATTTCTGATAACTTCGTCTTCACAAAATCCCATTTCTTCTGTGGTGTTTCATTCTCGGAAGCATATTGAGCCTGACAGTCTGCACAATCGTCATCAAATATAGATTTGTCAGCATCAAATTGAAGCCAGTTTATGTCTTCTTTGTTGTCATTTGTGGGCTCGGATACTTCTTCGAATTTCTCGGTTCTAAAACCACTGTAATAGCTTCTGACCCTTGTCCCATCATCAAGATTAAAGCGTTCTTGGAAGTCTCTGAAATAGTTCTTCAGTTCTTCCTTAAATATCCTCTGAGAAAATGGAAACGGCACATTTGCTTCATCACAATACGTCTTGTACATCTCCCATGCCGCCTTCAAGGTTGTCCCATTCTCGCGTTTAAACACATGATACGAATCCACAATGAAGTTATAGAAGTCATTGGATGCGCCCAACATCGTGATTGGAATATAACTGTCATATCTACCAGGATTCTCTAAATATACTTCCTGACAGTGATACGCAATGGCTCCTAATTCAAATTTCACCTGCTTAATCACGTTTTTGTATTCGCTTGGTGAAAGTTTATTTCCAGAAGGCGAAACATCAATCAGCCTTCGAATCAGACCAGACTTGGCATCTGTAATCTTTACCGGTTTATTAGTACCCATAAATAAGAAGCACTTGAATTGATTGGAATATGCTGATTTGAATTTCTCATTAACGGTCATTAACTCGTGTGAAACCAGACTATTTAACCGTGTATTATCTTCGATTTTCGACAAATCTCCATCATGCTGGATAGCTACAAGCGGATTACTTTTAAATGCTTCCAATGCAAACGAGTTACTGGATGAGCCAAGTGCTTTAGCATCAAATACAGAATAATATCCGTCAAAAAGCTCCTGAATGATGTTCAGCACTGTAGACTTACCAGTTCCAGCTGCTCCATACAGCACCATGAACTTCTGCAATTTCTTAGAGTCACCAGATACGATCGAACCTATAGCCCACTCTATCTTTGTCCTTTCCTCTTCAGAATATAAAGTGGACATAAGCTTTTCATATGCTGATAAATCTCCCGGTTCTAATGGGTACTTAAGCCGTTTACTTGCGTAATCGTTCTTATCCGTCTCGGTATTTGAAAATATCAGTCTATCGTCCAGCATATGGAAATTATCACGCATCTGCTTCTGACAGTATTTATGCCAGGAGTCAATCATACCTGTTTCAGCATCCCACATATGTAAGACTCTTACGTCAGAAGAGAAGCGCTGCTGATTTTCTTTCGCATATTTATCAAGTTCACGATCAATCAACTGCAGTGCATCCTGTTCGTCGGTAGACCATAACCCCCGCTCTTCCATCCATATGGCATAAAAATCGCCACCGCGGATCATCAGATCAGAACTCTTCTTTATAATAAATTTGGGATAGATCTCTATTGAACCACGCTTTGTTAACCGTGTTGAGATCACCATAAAATCGATCATCGCATTTCTTACTCTCTTTCTGGATGTTTAAGCTCCTCAATCTCCTGTTCAAGCTTCTTGATCTTATGTGCCTGAGCTACCCTCTGTTTTTCCAACAAATAAATGTTTGCAGTTGCAGCAAATGAAAATATAACAACTGCCTTATTAAAAGCATTCTGATTGGCGATAGTTCTAAATACATACCCCATCTTCCGATCCGTTGCTTTCATGTTTGAGAAAATATAATCCATAACATCACCCATTACTTTTTTGCTCCTTTCGTTCTTTTTATAAAGCTTCCAATGGTTTCAAACGTCCAATTGCATTTGTCTATTAACGTAAATATAAATTCCTGTCCGTTTTTCTGTTTAATACGGATGCTTGAATTTCCGTTCGGATACCACGAAGCGACCTTATCCCCAGCATAATCAGGAAAATATAACGCAAACCACTTATAAACAATACTGTGATTCATAAAACTCCTATTCCAAAGTATCAAGATACCAACATGCCTGGTACCATATTTCAACTTTTCTTAAATCGTACTTACATTCTTCGATGGTGAATAATCCACCTTTTCCATCCGGTCGATAATCGCGATCCAGAAACCTTTGAACAACCGCTTCTACGTATGCCAGATTGAATTCGGAATCATCCATTTCAGATAATCCCATACTATCAAGCATCCCCCAAAACCACATGGCAGTCCGATCACCTATGTCTGGATCATGCATAATATGTTCTTCGAGTCGAATAGCAAGTGCTATCATCATTTCCAAAACGCTACAGGATTCAGATGCAAATTCCATATAATGCGGATCAATTCCGATGTAGTCAGAAAAACGACTATATCTAAGGTCAATGCCGTCTTGCCACCGGTTGCCATCGTTCATGGAGACATCGTACGTAAATTCTGTATCATTAAGGTATCGAAACAGACTTATATACGATTCTCTTTTTAGATGTTCATCATCGCACATCATTCCGTACATCCATTCGAAATATGGCTCATCTAAAGTGCTAGATCTCATTTATGATCAATCACCCCCGTAATAGTTTGATTCGTCCAGCAGAATTTCATAATCGCATTTACGCTCATCATTTCTTACATAAACTGAGTCGTCTTCGTATTCACCAAAATGCTTTAACGAATCTTCACCAACAAGCTCTTCTACGTTATCAACCTGCTCCTCATTATCATCTACAAGAACTCCATTTCCAGAATAATAAGTAAGGCTGATCGTATCATATCCATCAGCACCACCAAATTCATCGGGACTAATTACATATGGTCCTGGCGCATTCGTACGTTCTTCATTCTCACTCCCGCTGTAGCGACGAAATGCCTTTAATGCTTCTGACTGTAACTTAGACTCCTGTTTTGGTTTATCTTCATTTTTCGCTGGATTATCGGCCATGTGTCTGCTCAATGCTGCTTTAACGGAGTCGATTTCTTCCTGTGCAATAAGCTCGTATTTTTTCTTAAAATATCGGGACGTAGCACATGCTCCGATGGCCATTCCTGCAATTAATGAAAATATAGCTTCTTTATTCATTCTCTTCTTCCTCGCTTTTTAATGTCATTACGGTTAATGCTAATCCGCCAAAAAGTAAAGAGGCACTCAACAGAATGCCTCCGGTAATATGCCGCTTTCGTTTACTATCCAAAATATAATCGACCATGGATATGAAATTGCCAATACCATCCATTACTATTTCCCCTTTCCGCCAACCAAAACAGCAATACCACTAACAAAACAAATACCTGCAACTGCTGAAAAAGCCAATCCAATCAATTCTGTCATACAAAGCTCCTTTCTGCCCCTATAGGCTTGAAAAATAATGATGTTCGACACGAAACAAAGGGGTTCCGTATTTTCCATATCTACGTGCTGTAAAGAATACAACCTGATCGTTAATACGTGATGCATACTCTTCCCTTACCAACTGACAAATATCATCACGAACATAGCATTTCTTTACTCTGCCATTCCACATAGAAGAAAACTGACCTCTTTGATAAATAACATCGTGTGCTGTATCTGGAAAATATGGAGAATCCATCCTATTTAATATAGTGTCTATCACCAATCGCTTACCCTGCTCGCATTCACCCTCAGCTTCGGCCATCGTAACAAGAGCAATCAATTCAACATCTTCGGTTTGCAACAGTACCTCTTCCTCTACCTGCTCTTCAGTTTCCGGCTCTGTAATAGTTTCATCCTCTTCTACATCGGAAAATATAACTATAGGAGTATCCGGATCGACTGTTAAAGGTTGATCTACTTGGGTATTCTCGTAACTGTCCAACGTTGATGCGGACCCAATGAATCCAGTCGAAAATATAGTACATATACAAAGTGCAGGGAGGGCGATCCTGTGAAAAAACTTTCGCATATAACGTCCTCCTGTTAGAATTAGATGAGATCCAGAATCGGTCCATCGACATTAAAGTTCATAAGGATTGCTTCTTCATAACCGTCATCTGTGGCTCTATTAGTCACAACGGTTCCGAAATCGACAAAGTTATCCCCATTTTTATTACCATCTGGTTTATAAATCCAGCCTACAGTCTGGCTCATCTTAGTCTTCTTGATACCTAACGCATCATAAATATCACTCAAGAATAAGTAACCATCTGCTTTCAGCTTGTCATTTGCCAATTGCTGCTGAGACCTAAGAAACATCAGATTGTAATCCATGCTCTCTTCACTGTTCTTACAAGCCTCATCGAAATATAACGTATAGTCGTCTAAGCTTGGTTCAGCAACATTCACTGTGGACTTTACCTTCTTTTCCTTACCGCTTTCGGGGTCGACAGTGGTTTCTTCAAACTTCTTTGCTTTGATGTTATAACGAAGCTCCTTATCAATCTCCTCTCCAAATCGCTCCACAACACGTCCTCTGTATTCTTTAAATGTCGCCCCAAGAGTTGCATATGCTGCAACAATAGCTTTATTTCGTTTACGCATAATATCATGAGATACTACAATACCGGTAATAGAAACAACTCCAAGAACAATTGAAGGCGCGTATAATTTCGCTAACTTTGCTCCTGTATGAACATACACAATCGCTAAATCTTTTTTAGCATCATCCTTGGAATATTTATCTTTCATATTCTCATCATCAGCGCATTTGTGAATCGTCTCGATGTTATCCTTAGACTCATCCAAAATAGTGCTTAATTTGGTTGTTGCCCTGCAAGCCAGAACGGTACTGGCGATTGTACCAGCAATACCTGCTACAACTAAGATGTCAGGTCCATATTTTCTCAGACCAATTTTTGTTCTGCTTAATACAGAGGATACATTCTTCATAATGATTTCTTTTTTCATAATTAACGATTCTCCTTTTCTTTTTTCTCTAAATAATCAATTAAATGCTGTGTATACCACATAATCTTCTTAAGATCCTGAATGCCATTTTTCTTCTTCCAACGGCAAATATATTTGATGACGTTTCCTGTATCGGTTGCCTCTACTCCTTCAAGGCCGGATGTAAAAGCTTCAATTACATCTATCACCTCTAATTCAGATTCGGACTTATAATGATCTGGATGTGACACCATTTTGTCATCTGACTCATACATAAATATCACGCTCCTAATTTAACGGTTTTACTCTTGGTAACTTGATCATATATCCATCACCAACCCGGACTGTTGTTGCACCACGTATATCTGTCCAACCATACTTGTTATCTGTATAATTACCAGAAACTCCAACCAGGTCATAAAAATCAGCAACACTGACCAGACCGTAAGTTGCAATCAGCTCGTCCATACGAACCAACACCTCTTCTGCATCTCCACGATTTTCAATGATAATATCATCGTAATCATATGCTCTCTTTATCTGCGATGGTGTGTCTCGGTCCCTTCGATCTCTATCGTCGTAATATTTGCGATAGGAAATCTTCCCGGCCGTTGAAGACCTTCCTTTGTATGTATTATTTACTCCCAAAACCGCCTTTACCGCATCCAGAATAATATCCTTTACTGCCGGAACAACGATGTCCTCGAAAATATAGCTTTTTACATCATCAACATCATCTGCAATAAATATATTGGCTAATTTCTGTATTCCACCTTTTTTCTTAGACTTAGCTGACCCGCTTATAACTTTTTCAATCTTTTTCTCAGAGCTAGGATTGCTTATCTCTTCTCTGGATTTATGGGAATTAGATCTGTATTCCGCCATGTGAACCCCCTTCAATTTCCGCTCATAGTCTTAGCGATAGAGCTGTATATAGTCTGAATATTCATAAGATTTGCATTGTATGTCGCAAGAATATCATCCATCTGAGATGACAATTTTTGCTTAACCAATTCGGCCGCATCGGTTTTTACTTCTTCTTTTAAATCTGAAATATCAATATTACGTAATTCTTTCTGAATCTGCTCCTTTGCTTCTCGTTTCATGCTCTCGTACGTAGTGTTTACAGCTTTCTCAGCAGCATCAGAAATTTTGATGTACATCGCAGTCTCCACATTACGAACTGCTTTACCGCAAGCCTCTTCAACTTTACGTCTAGCCTGATTTTCTACAATATCCTTCGTTTTGGTACGGATTATATCGTCGATCAAATCGTTCGAAATATCGACTTTACCATCAGCAATAATCGAGTCTATAGATTTATTAACAGCATTACTAACAACTTTTAACTTGTCGTTAGCACCGATTGCATATCCAATACCAAGAACGCCAATAACACAACCAACACATGCGACGAATTTATCTGTGTTCATAATTTCCCCTTTCACTCTACAATCATCAGTTTCCCAGGAAGAGTAATTTTTGTGCCTGGAACACGATTATTCTTCTGTTTAAACTGATATATTAAATTACTACGCGCTTTCTTTTCCGAAGCTGCGTACGTGGACCCTTGCCAACGAGTAGCTATGCAGTCATTAAATGCCATAACTGGTCCATCATATTTGTATTGATGCATAATGCCCCCTCATAAAACAAAAAAAAGGGAAAGCACCGTGTTATAGGTACTCTCCCTCTGTCAGAATAATAATTAAATCAATTCTTATTCAGTCGTTTTCTCGTTCTCAACTTCTTCGAACGCACCGTCGATCACGTCATCTGGCTGATTCTTTACTTTGTGATTCTCATGCCAGGTCTTAATCTTGGTTGCTGCTGGAATAACTACATATTTGTAGGTTAATGCACCCGCAATCATAGCTAATCCAACGGTCGACACCTTCTTAAGTCCAGCACAATAGTCTGTCTTTGTAAGTTCCTCAGCTGCTGTCTCCATAATTTCCTCGCTGCTGTTCATCATTACTTCGTTGTTTTCCATAGTAATTTCTCCTTTCAGATTTGAAAATAATTTTTTCTTCCATAACATAACTTGTAAATACTGCGAACCTACATCAGATTCCGAAAATCATACTTAGGACCATATTCATAATCGATGACGAGGCATGGTGTTCCATCAGTAGCCAATTGCGAACTGAATCTGAGGTTAATATAACCATCATCAATATTCCATCCCAATGAATCGCCAAGCTTTATACTCTCAAGTCCGATTTCATAGTAAAACTCATTCAGAGAAATATACATCTCGTTCCGCATTTGTCGGTTCAACTCATTTTCAGCCTTTTTAAGCTTGTCTATGTCCGATTTAAAATATCGCCCCGATACAATATCAAAGCATAATGTATCACCTTTAGCTGTAATGATGACTTCTTTATTCTCAACCGGCGCTTTTTCAAGTGTTTCTTTTGCCACAGCATCTCTTACAGTCTGTTCCTTCTTCTCGCCAATTGTCTCTACCACTTTCTTCTGATACTCTCTAAGAGTGGATTCTGAAAGAGTATATGCAGTTGCTAAAGCCGCATTTCTACGAGGATTCACGGAACTGGCTCCAATCAAGCAAGCAACCGATACCGTTCCAATAACTGCTGCCGGAATATAACACTTCCAAGTAACTTTAATGACATCAATAGGCTCTAACCGTTCAACACGTTCGCATTCTTCAATGCCGTCCGCTTTAGCCTGTTCAAGAATTTCGTGATTGATATGCCGTTTTTCATCTTCGATAAGAATCAACACTTTCGGTGTAGCCTTTACTGCCATAATGGTCGAGGTGATCATACCGGCAATACCTAATCCAATGAGAATCTCTGGACTATGTTTGATTGTTGAATTTTTAACTTTTTTACAAATTCGTGTAATGCTTATTTTATGCATTTTCGTTTCCTCCTGAATATAGCATTTATTTCTCAAACCAGAATTCCGGACGAACTCCAAAAGAGTACGAAGCGCCGCCGTAGTCCGCACCGCCAAAGTTGCCCACAACGGCAAAGTAAGCCGAAGAAAAATTCCTCTTTGTAGCATTTCTGAGCCAGCCCAACTCGCAATTATTCTTGTAATAAGCAACGCGGTTTCGTCTCTGTTTCATGAGTGGTAACTGCTCATCGTCATCAGGCTCGATATGTTCTTTATCCCAGTTGTCACCCCATCCGCAGATTTCACCGAGAGTCGGGATTGATAAACCGGTCATTCTCTGCTTAAGAACCGCAGGGAACATATTGTACAGCTCGGTATCGATCCACTTTTTCAGATCGGACTTAGAATATCTGCCAGCATTACCACCATCTTCATTCATCGGGCGTTTGGCAACATAATCGTCGAAAATGAATAACACCTTATCGTTCGTAATTTTCTGAACTGTTGCTGTAAAGTTTCCGAGCTTTCCTAAAGGAACCATCAGTTTATCACCAACTTTAATATCTGCCGGAAGGATAGAATAGTGGTAGCGAGCTGCGTGACCAGTGCCAAATATCGGTTCCCGATCAATAGCGTAAGCATCATCCGATTTTCTCTTTTCATCAAGACCAATGTATTTTCTATACATCCTTTCTACAGTCGAAACGTCAACTCCCCTTTTGGTTAGGTTGATAATTTCTTCTCCTAATGTCATTTCTCTTTCACACATAATTTTTTCTCCTTTACGTTATCAATAAATCGATAATCCACTCAGCCATATCTTTAGCGCAAGAAAATGGATAACTCGTCCGTACATTCATCGTAGAATATCTATCCATCTGATCTCTAAATTCTTCAATAATCATCAATGGCGGACGTCCTTTATTTTTCTCAAGCCGTATGAGTAACTCTCGTGCTGCCCACTTGGAATAACTTTCCTGTGCTAAACTGTATCCTCTTTTATTTACAGCTTCATTTAGCAGAGAATTAATGCAATGCCGAACAGTCGATATCGCATTATCATTTGCTGTTTTCATCTAAATGCCTCCAATAAAAAGAAAGAGCCACCCTCGAGTGACTCTCCCTTAACTGTTTCATTTTCTTTCTCTGCTTAAAAGCCAGAAAAACCGTCTGTAAACATTGTAATAAACATCTTTACAGCATGGAATATTCATCCTGGCTTTTAAAATATCATACGACCAGCCTTCTGTTATACCTTTAATAAGATACTCTGCCAAACTTTCGTCTGCTTCAGCAGCAATATTCTCTATCATGCTAATACGATCTCCAAAATAGCTTTTTGCAATTGCTGTTTTTGCTGTCGGATCTGATGTTTCGGAGGTTGGAATATATCCGGACAAATCCAATGACCTTACCCCTTCAAGTTCAAGCAAGCGATATGCTGCTTTCCAAAGCGGATATTGCATACAGAAATGTTTAAGCTCATAATACCGGTGCTTGCTTATCCAATACTCGTTGTTCTGCGAAATTTCCGGTCGTATCGTTGTAGCCATCCTTCGTTACCTCCCTTTCGTAAATATACCCGGTCTCTTCATACAGCTTTTTGGGCGATATGTAATAGTTAATACGCCCAAATTTGGAATTAATCTGCTGAATATCCTTAATAAGTTTCCCATCCCTGGTAGCAAATCCGATAGGAAGCCATCCAGCAATCAACCCTGCTCTCACCCAACACGGGTCCTTCTTATACACCTTTGCCGCAACTGCAACCGGTACTGATCCATTGTTAAATACCATTTCACTCATAAATATTTGTCTCCTTTCATTGACCATCTTAGATTAAAAAATAACAGAAGTAAAAACAAAGTCGGTGAAACCATTGCAAGAGAAAAGAGCCCTTGTCAGGACTCCTTATCGTCTTTTCGGCTAAGTGCCTCATCAACTTTTTTCTCGATTTTTTCGTTCATCTTCTGTTCATTCGCCCAATCAGTTAAAATGCCTGCACATATACTGATTATGGTTGCTGCAACGCCGATTCCTTTAATCATTTTATGGTTCATGATGTCACCCTCCTTTCATAATATGACTTGCAATTTTTGCGAACTCAGTCATCTTCAGTTGCCAATCTTGGCTCAAATACCAAATCAACAACACAGACTTCAAGACCATCGTCCAATGTAGTTTTATGGTGATCAAAGTCAATCCAGCCAAGTCCATCTGACCAAAACCACTCAAGCTCATCGCCTCCGGGAATAATATCGATTCCCAGAAATCTATACAGATCGTTTATACAAACGCCATATCCTAGCGCGTAATTACGATTCAAATGATATTCAGCATTCATCACATTAACCAATGTGCTTTCAAAGTATCTGTTTGAAAAGCTGTCGTAAAACAACCTGATATCTTCTGGATTAGGCTCATCGAGTGTTAACGAGGATGACCCTATAATATTAGGCGCTGAAATATAAACATCGCCAGCCTTTTCAACTGCAATAGCATCTACAATCTTCTGATGAGCCTCATCGCCGTATAACTCTTTTAGCTTTGATTTGTAATTCTGATAAGAATCATTCAATAACGCATACGCACTTGCTAAGGATGCCTGCTGTTGTCTGTTTAACACATTCGCTCCGAATATACATACAATAGTAGCTGTACCGGTAATAGCCGCTGGAATATAACAGATCCATGCTGACCTAACAGCCTCTACTGCTGTATATGCATTTGGATCACCGTCATGTTTCTCTTTACTATCCTCCCGGATTTTCCATAATGCTTTTGGTGTAGATCTTGCTGCCAGTATCGCAGTTCCAATAACACCTGCCGCAGCCAAACACGACAATATAGTTGGTGATGCTTTGGTGAGTTTTTGAAGTTTCATGTTTTTCATCGCGTCTCCTTTCATAAAAAGAAAAGGAGCCCTTGTTAGGACTCCTTTTCCTCATGTCTAAATTTTGATTGAATATACTCCTTAATATCATCGAAATAGGTTACTCCAATACACACTGCGGAATATAGTGCCAAAAACACCAGATATCCCTTCCAATGTTTCTTTATCCATTTCCACTGTGGTAAACAAATCATTTCGTAATAATCTTTAAGCATAAATATACCTCCTCATAAATTAGTATTCTTTCATAAAGAGCTATGTATTTTTTGCGAAGTTAAAAGAAAAGAGCCCTTGTCAGGACTCCTCTACAATTTTCAAGAATCGATAATTGCAATTAAAATCACTTTGTTCGCATTTGTGAATCTTAGGATTTAGATAACTAGCAAATATAAGTATTTCTCTGTAACCGTTGCTATCGGTTAAATCCCAAATAAAATCAACCTTGGCTGGTTCACCTCTGTAGTTGCCTTTTACTTGCGTTACCAAATCACCAATTTTCAATCTTTCGAATTGTTTAAGTGTCATTGTATATTACCTCCTTCATAAAAGGAATTGCTAAAATCGCTAAACGATTGGTCTATCAAAATATGTTTCCCAGCGTTGCCTCTTTAAAGGTTTCATTTTCAATCCCCACATCATTTGCCGTATAGATACAGTTGGATATAGACCGTCTTTACATGTTCCAGCCCGTTTATCGAAGTAATCTTTGAATTTTGGATTCAAATATAACTGATCGACCAGCCAAGCATCAACTTCCGTCCAATATGTGTTTTTGGTCTTCGTGTCGAATCGCTGCTGGATTACTGCCAAGCCTTTATCGCTTATCTTAAAGAGCGTGCATCTGCTATAAACCGGATGATCGAAAATATAAACTTCACCGTACATAGACGAACATATATCTGGTTTTTCATAATGGTATCGCATATATCTCTCCGCAAACGAAAAGAGCCTTAGATTTCTCTAAGGCCCCAATCCCTTTAGCTTACTATTTTTTAATCTTCGTCATCGTCAGAATCTTCTGGTTCAATACCTAAAACCTCTTCTCTGGTTGGATATAAACTCTCATACTCTTCGTCACTTTCAAAACCGTATCTGTCTAAATCTACGCTGTGACCACAATGAGGACACACCAATGTGTCTTTCCACTCGTCCTCAAATTCCATACTCTTTCCACACTCAGAGCAAATATAATGTCCAGTAATCATTGCCAGTTTCTGCATCTTGTTAAAAAATCCCATGCTAAATATCTCCTTTCAAATTCAACCCGCCTGTATACTCACGATAAGTATACAAACTTATTTTTATCTGTTCAAGAGATAAAGCTTTATTCTCTTCATAAAAAGACATGCGATTTTCACGTATCAGCAGAAAAACGAAAAGGAGATGCGTTTGACGCTCACATCTCCTAAAGTACGTTTTACCACTCAACTGTAACAACCCTGCATCCATTACAGAAATAAGCGGATAATTTTATGTCAGCTTTAATATCTGTATCTAAATGATACTCAAATATTGCTGTACGGTTATTCTTGTTATTGATAATCATACTCTGGATTGACGGTTCTTCACCGTTATCACAGTTATTATCCATAACAGTAACCATACGCTTTTTCAAATATTCATTTTCGATAAACATTACTGTAAACTGCCATAAGTATTCCTCCTCTTCTCCATAGGGTATACTAATAGTCGTCTGGTTTGTAGTTGTTGGTACTTCTACATAGATCTTGCTCATCTAATTTTACCTCCTTTTCTAGTTTCCATAATATGGAATGTATATGATGCGGACGCGCAAAAACGAAGAGGACATGTGTTCCATGCCCCCAACGTTCCAGTTTCCATTTACTTTTTTGTTGGTCTAAAACGGTTGATTAATCCCTTAAATGTGGATGAAGTGATTGTTCCAGTTTCCTCAAACTTAAATCCTCTATTCATCCAGATGCCATAGAACATCAACGGTATCATGAGTTCTGCTGCTGCAATACCAACCTTGAAATATCGGTCTTTAACCTGCTCCTCGAGCTGCTTCTGCTTGATTTCATCATCTTTATCATTAGATTTTTCATCCATGATCCGACGATTATACTTGTCATCTGCATCCCATGAGCTTTTATTTTCCTCAATTCTTAACTTGTAAAGCTTGGTCAGATCCTCAATTGCTGCTGATTTCTCATTGCTCCCTGCTTCTAATTCAGATAAAGCTTTGATTTCATCTGCAATCTCCTCATTCAATAATTCGTCAATTGTTTTCTCTTCCATTTCATTTTCTCCTTTCAATTTTGTAATTGGATTTTCTCCATAAGAGGAAGTGCTATTTGTGCGAAATATAATTTCTCAGCTCTACTTGCAGACGTACATAACGCTGCTTATAAATCGCATCTGCATTGTTCGGGTCAAGTTCAAGAAATAAATAAGGTCCGCTGTCTGGATCTGATTCATCGACCCTAAGCGAACCTATCGGCTTTTCTTGAAATATAACTTTTGCTGCAAATATCCCAACCAATATGCCAAATAAAAACGGTATAGCTGTTAATAGCACAAGTATCAACGTCATACACACCACCCCCTTTCCCAATTTTTCTAATATCAAAATAATATGTTTTACAGTAACCTACGTACTGTTTCTATCCTAGGATAGAATTTCATTGACGAAATATATATCCGCTAGTACAATACGAATCAATGAAAGGGGACGTACTTTTAAGAGACTGGAGGTGATGACTAATGGATAACCAGAATCGTATCTCGTATTCCAAGTGTTGTAAACAAAAGACAAATAAGCAATACTTGCCAGAATATCTCGTTTGGATACTTGAGCATCGAAATGATCCAAACAAAAAGCGTGTGGATTATCACGCAATGCAAAATAAAAAATAATTCATTTAAAGGAAGTTGTTAGCGGCAGCTTCCTTTATTTTTTGTTAGAGAACTGTAACCGTCAATCCTCTAATCTTTGTCATTCTCCAGCCCCTTAAAAATACGTCTCCACACAAAAAAAGAAAGAGCCCTTGTTAGGACTCCCCCTTTGATCATTAATCGTGATTGTTATTGCCATTTTGTAATAATATAAGCACTCCTACTAAAATAAGTGCACATCCCAAAAATGTCATATAATTCACCTCCTCATAAAGGAGTATGCAATTTTTGCGAAAAAGAAAGAGTCCATGTTAGGACTCCTCCATTGTTACTTCAACAATAGCTACCTCTTCTTCATCGAGAATTTTCCTTAATTCTTTTGCTGATAAGCTTTTGATATTAACCAAAGATAACTTCGGTGGAAGTATTGATACGTCTTTATGACCTTTTATAAAATTCAATTTTACTTTATTTTCTTCTTTAAATCGAATTAAATAAACATCATCACTCATCAATAATACACCAATGTTCTCATTAGTTACTTCTAACTGTTTCAGTTTCATAATAGTATAAATCTCCCTTTCTTTATGAGTTTTATTGTTTTCCATAATATAGCCTGTAAATTTCGCGCGAAAAAAAGAAAGAGCCCGTGTAGGACTCATTTCTTACGTTTGATGAAATGTCTGATAATAATAAATACAAGATAAATACATATAATTATGTCGCTACATGCCAATACAAATGCGATACCTCCGATTCCCATAATCAGAATGGTAATTGCGCTTGCTATAAGCAGCACAAATAACATAATTAATAAAATTGTAAATAATATCATTCTATTCACTCTCCTTTCATAAAGGTATGTGCGATTTATGCGAAGAAAAAAGAAAGAGGCTTTGTTAAGCCCCATTTCTCATTTTACTCAATTGTAATTTCTGCAACCGAACACGCATTATTTTTAATTCGTTACTGATAGATTCCTGCTGCCGATAGTCCTTATTTCTCAGAAGTAAATCTTCAAAATATCTGATTTTGCTCAGCAAACGCTTTTCTTCTACACACATACCGCACCTCCATAATATGTATTCTTTCATAAAGGTGTATGCTATTTGCGCGTTTTCTAATCTAGGATAAAAGAAAGAGCCATTGCTAGCTCAATCTTCTCTGAATATAACTGGTTAACTGTTTCCAAAAATGTTGTCTCAAATTTTCAATTGCTAACAAGTTCAGAAAGCCAAATACGATCAGAAGCAAACCAATCCATCCAGGAATAGCTCTCGCTATAACCCCAATTGAACCGATAACCTCCAATACTGCACTAACTCCATAAACAAGTACAATAATAAATAATTCAATAATCAACATATTTTACATCCTCCTGTTATTTTTTCTCATAAAAGGAGTTGTAGTTTTTGCGCTTTCCACCGGAGCATAGTCATCTCACATGGATAATCTTCATACCCGATTGTATCTGTTGTTATCAGTCCGTTAATCACATCCATTATGATTTCTCGTCTGTAATGTTTATATGGAACAATATCTTTCGGGAGCGCTCTATGAATATGTCCACAATTGGTACATCTAAATCTTGAAACCGTTACCCATTCTGTATTACCGTCTTCCGCTTTTAAAATCCGCTTAACCTTATCGTAGTATTCTAAACCTATGTCACATACCGGACACATTAAATCGTTTTCATAAATCGTACAAATCACCCACTTGTTTTTGGAGCTATTATACTATATACTTTGGTGTATGAATTAGGCGTATGACTAGATAGGAGGATTTGTGTTAATTAAATGTCCAGAATGTAATCTTAATGTGAGCGACAAAGCAATCAGTTGCCCACATTGTGGATACCCTTTGAAAAAAGACCTTGTAACTAAGAAATGCAGATCGACCAAACGGAAGCGTTTACCAAATGGATTCGGCTACATTACTGAAATAAAGAATAAAAACCTTCGTAATCCCTTTAGAGCCATGGTTACAGTTGGTAAAAACGAAAACGGTCGTCCGATAGCAAAGCTCTTAAAGCCACAAGCTTACTTCAAAACCTATAATGAAGCTTATGAAGCATTGGTTGAATACAACAAAAATCCATACGATCTTGATGATGATATGTCGGTAGCTGAGTTATATGAAAAATGGTCAGTAACATATTTCCAAAATATTAAAGATTCTGCTAAACGAACTGTCACATCAGCTTGGGGGTATTGCACTTCTATTTATGATATGAGAGCCAAAGACGTCCGAGTACGCCATATTAAAGGTTGTATTGAAGAAGGGTTCCGAATTGAAACTGTTGGAAAAAACAAGGGCCAGAAAGTATACCCGTCAGATATCACTAAAAGCAAAATAAAGTCATTATTCAATCTGATGTTTGATTATGCTGTAGAATATGAAATAGTCGATAAGAACTATGCCAGAGATTTTTCATTTTCAAAAAGTGGCTCTGATACTCCTGTTAATCAGCAAGCTCATATAATCTTTACTGAAGAAGAGTTGGAAATCTTATGGGAAAATACAGATAAACCATATGTGGATTGGATTTTAATTCAATGCTATATGGGGTGGCGTCCACAAGAGCTTTGTTTACTCCGCTTAGATGAGATTAATTTAGATTCAGCATATATGTGTTCTGGGATGAAGACTGATGCTGGAAAACAACGAATCGTACCAATTCATTCGAAAATATACGATCTTGTAAAGAAAAATTATGAACTCGCTAAAGATCTTGGAAGTGAATATCTTATAGTAGATTATGGGAAAACTCATAAAAATTCTCTAAATATGACTTATGACAAATATAGAACCAGGTTCAACAAAGTTATTACTTGGCTGAATCTAAATCCAGCTCATAAGCCCCATGATCCACGAATGACATTCATAACAAGATGCAAAAAAGCGGGTACGGATGAGTTTGCTTTAAAAGAAATGGTCGGGCATACAATAGAAGATATAACCGAGTCGGTATACACGGTTCGAGACCTAGATTGGCTTCGTACCGACCTTGAAAAAATGCATTAAACAACCTGTTACTCATACATTATTCATACACTTTGACCGCTCAATTCTAGAAAAACCGTACTTTCCAGTTTCCATCGAGGAAGCTGCAAAGGCTGGCAAGTTCTAAGAAATGGCTTAAAATAAGGTTTTGTGGATGCGGTCGAAATCGAGTAATAAGGGTAAATTTGATACTATTCATACATTATTCATACATTACTCATACACCTAATTCATACACCAATAAGAGAGAGGCTGATATAATATCGGCTTCTCTTTTTATGTCATTATAAAGGAAAAAATTAAAAGTCCATGAGAAAATAGCGCAGAGATAGACCTAACTCTAAATCCGCGCTATTGTATAATATTATTTATTCTGAGCTTTACCTAACTGCTTGACCGCCTGATTCAAACCTGTCGAGGCAAAACCAGATACGATTCCGATTGCGATTGCATTAAGCATATCCTGCGCAGGAAAGTCAGGAATGACATACATCCCGGCAATTCCAAGAACAGCTCCACATACACCGCACACGGACGGTATCATTTCATCTTTAACCTTATCGCTTGACTTACAAATCATGCCGATAAGATAGCAAATAACAGTAATCGCTGTTACGCTTGCAATTCCAAAATCCATTACTACTACTCCTCCTTTTCGTCTGATTCATAAGGAAGGGCTAAACACCGATTATACAAATCTTCCCCAGTTCCATTACCGCCTAATTGCTTATATGGCTTAAACATATACTCCAAATTATCTCTATCTTCGAGAGTACAGTATTTCCGTTTCAAATAAAACGAACATGCCTGATAAAGGCGATCGTGGAGGAGTGCCAAAACTCCTGCATTAATAGCATTTGTTCTGGCACGATCAGCCGTCATCTGTTTGGACAACCTAAGATAACCCTTTGAGAGGGCTAAGGCTATCAAACTAAACACTCCGGCTACCCAATGGGAATGTATGTACTGTATAATTTCTTCCAACATAATCCCCTTACTCCTCTGTGATCAGATCTTCGCACTCCAGATCGATCAAAACCTGCTTTACCTGTGGCTTGATCTTTTCTGGTACCTGTGCGTAGGTTTTCTTTCCCTTAACAATAAGGGTTGCATAAATGATTGCCATAGTCTCCACCTCCTTCCTCAGTAATAAAAAGAGCAGCAGTCTAAGCATTTAATAATTCCTCGACTTCCGCTCTGATTTTCTCTGGTACCTCTTCGATTTTTTTCTTTCCATTACGGATCAGATTTGCATATACTTTTGCCATGTGGCTTGCCATGATTAAGCCTCCTTTGTGGTTGTAGTGGTTTGGGTTGCTTCGTAAAGTTCAGTCAATGCTAACTGGGTGTTAGTGACTTCATCTTCCAGTGCCAGATTAGCTTCATATTGCTCGGTAAGAGCTAACTGGGCTTCGGTGAGCTGATCTGATAACTCCCTATTAGATGTTTCTAACTGACCGATTTTTTCTTCATCTGAAGGAATATATTCCGCTTCAGTCAACTCTCCGTTTTCGCCAATATTGTAGTAAACGCCATCTTTTTTAATATCGCCAATCTGCACAAGATAACGGTATTCATCGGCTGATGCACCGTCACCATATACTGCTCTGGCAAACTGGTTGGCATCTTCGTAGCTTGTATGCATTTCAATATTGTAAATTTTACCGTTCGCATCAAGCATGATGTACGGTTTTGCAAATTCTCTAATCATTTTGAATCCTTTCTTTAATGGAATCGAAGTAAGATGATGCCAGATCCGCCTACTCCACCGACGGCAGTTCCGCCTCCGTTTAAATAACTTCCATGTCCACCACCACCGCCACCACCGGAATTTGCTTGCCCTGCGGTAGCTGTCGTTACAGTTACGGAGTTACCATATTTATACATGCCACCATTACCGCCTCCATAGTTTCCACCAATTCCATAATAGCCATTCACAGTAGCAATTCCACCGCCACCACCGCCACCGGAATAGATAGTTCCAGTATTACCACCCCAGGGTCTTGTTGTTCTTCCCTGACCGGTTCCGCCTTTTCGTTGATTGGCCCCGGCTATTGTTGCTCCATCGGCTCCATTCCCGCCGTTAGTCCCACCATTACGTCCCGGTTGAACGTCGCGCTTGAATGCTGGTGCACCGCCTCCAGAACCGCCGTTACCGCCACTACTCGCTACATCTCCACCTTGCCCGCCGCCTGCTGAGCATAACGCGCTTCCATTTCGTGCTACCTGTGATGTCCCACCAGTTCCAGATCTACTCCACTGTGAACTAATACTATTATCCACTGAACCACCAGCACCAACACTACAATTCAGCACCTGTCCGGCTGATACACTTACGTTTAATGCAGTTGATGTGTATCCACCACCACCGCCTCCGCCAGCAAGTTGATATCCTGTACTGTCCATCCATCCGCCTCTTCCACCACCACCGCCGCCAACGCAGAAGATATCGACATAATTATATCCAGCTGGAACGGTGTAGTTTTGACTCCATGTTATGGTTTTGTCGATGTTTCCAGAAGTCCTACAGGAGGCATTCATAGTATTACCCCAAATATCACCAGCGCTGCAAGAAGAATGTGCAGTACAACTGAAATAATATGTAGTGTTCAAATTCGGTAGCGTCACAATAGCCTGTGACCAACCGCCAGATGCAGTGTTATTTCCATATCCGGTGTAAATTCTTGTACCGCCAGTTCCTGGATAACCACTGGTGGAATAATTAATAAATACACCTCCGAACGGCTTACCTGTTGCAGCATAAGGATTCTGCCATTTCAGCAGAACCTGCCGTCCACTGTATGCTGCCGCGCTAAAATTTAAGATGCTCCCTACTGTCATTGTGCCAGTGCGCTTGGTATGGGCATCTGTGTTATAATAGGTCTTTCCTTTATATACATAATTATCTGAAGCATCCCCAGTTAATTCTAATGTACCCTCTTGCGGTTCATCACCAGATCCGTTATAAACAGCAGTTTTTCCTTTTAAAATGTCATTAGCGGTAGCAGTGCAGTCATCAGAAGAACCACCACCTCCGCCTCCGCCGGTAATTAATACATTTCCCATAATCATTCGCCTTTCTTATCACACCATTTTGAGTTTAACGGTAATGTCACTATCTGGTTTCTTATAGACCTTGAAAGTAATGTTCCCATTGCCAGTTGTGCCGGTACCAGATGCGATAATTCCAAACGCCTTGACATAAGCTTTCTGAACATCAGGAGTGGCTCCGTCTTCTAACGCACTTACAAGCAGTGGCTGATCTGTTTCGACGATTGTACTTGCTTCAACGGTCTGAACATATGGCGCAGAATCGCCGGTCCACCCGTCTGCAGTAAGAGTAACCTGCGTAAACTCTACCATTCGCTTCTTAATCTGTAGAATCTGATCTGCCAGGCTGGTCGCAGCGTCTTCTCCTAAAATTCCTTTTATATCAGCAAACCAATTTTTGAAATCCGTCTCATTCTTGGTAGTCCATTCTGTCCATTCCGAATCGTTCTTAGCCTTCCATGAAGCCCACTCCGAATCGTTCTTAGCCGTCCATGACGTCCACTCCGAATCGTTCCTTTCTGTCCAGACATTCCACTGTGCTTCCCATTTTGCAATAAGAGCATCAATATCCATCTTCTCCAATGGTGCTGTTACGAATGGACACTCAGATGTACCAACACAATTGGTTATGTTTTCCTGACCGATGGATGTTACGCCTGCTGCAACATAAATATAAGCAAGCGGATACTGCCAATGGTCATTATCCTTGATCATCTCCGGTTTTGATGGCGAAGAACCAGGAGTACCATTGACGATCTTGATTGTATTAGCACGTACACTTGTTCTTGCATCAACATCAAGCACAACCGCATCATAGCGATTTAAAATGACTTCCGCCTGAGTAACTTCCAATGGCAATATGGAATCATTCAGTGTCCATGTGTGATTAAACCATGCTCGTCCAATACCGACATAAACATTCATGTTATCCATAGCTGTAACAACCATTGCCGTCCCAACATGCTGTAAAACACCGTCTTCGATAATACCATCAAAAATAGAAGACATTTCTTCAGCGTTATACTTCCTGTCACCATTCAAAGCGTTAAAAAATCCACTTGTAACGCTCACGTTTATACCTCCTATTCATTTACAGTTTCAAAGGTAGGATATGCAGAACAACCGTCCTCATCTTCCGACCTGACCATTTCAATTACACGGACCCTTGATTCATGCCCGTACTCATTCGCAAACTGAACAATATCGCCCATAAAGAAGTCGATACCATACTTAAACATTATCGTAGTCTCAATTTCCCCTTCAAAAGAAACAACATTGATGTTTTCAGCAAGTTTTTCTTTACCTCTCTGCTGTAACTGGGCAGTGTACTCTTCAGTGCTTAAGGTTTGTCCATCGCCAATATCTGAAGATATATCTCTAGCATCGGTAAACAATTCTCGACGATCTAAACCACTGGCTACCCCAACAGTAGTGTATCGTCGTTCAGCGCCTTCGCCTTCTCCACCTATCAAAGTAACATTTTTTAATGATGCTTTTGACTCAATGTAATTGCTATTGATGATATTGTCATACTTAGGGGAAAATATAACATATGGATTCTCTTCCTGATCGTAAGACCTATTTGAACCATGATAAAGCTCGAATACAAACTGCTTGGAGCTGTTTAATGTAACTTTAAAGCCTATTCCGGCCTCTTCGCAAAGTGCCTTGATAACATCATATAAATTATCCCCAGTATATTGCGCATCGATTTTTAAAGCTACAATATATGGGTCTGTTGAAGCTTTGAAGATGAAATTCTCTATCTTCCGGTTTGTATCTGTAGGGGAAATGATGTTCTCGTTAAGCAGTGTTTCAACTCCATTTTGAAAACTTCCACTGAGAATCTTCTGTCCCCAGACAATACGCCGTTCTAATAAAGACTCAAGTGATCGCCCTGAGATTTTTAAGTGATTTCCTGAGTCGGTATCAGAACTGATCTGTGTCTGCTCGATGATCATGATATGATCTGAATCGGTATTCTCCAGATAGTAATCCTGCTTTAACATGCTAAGAAGTCCATCATCTCTGACTGACTCATAGATTTCAAAGTCGCCATACGCCTGATAACGATCTGTCCAGATAAGTGACTCATATGTATCCAAAATTGCAAGCGGTTCAAGATTTGTATCAAGAATAGTTAAATTCATACTCTACACTCCCTCATATGCAATCTGGTTTTCAATTTTAAACTGCAGGTTTGTGCTTCCAGTTTCAGCCGTATATGCGAATACATTATCGCCTTTTGCCAACTGAAACCAATCAGAACCTTTCTCCATGCAATTGAGAATATTGGTTGTCTTTCCAGCACGCTGCAGCGTGATTGATTTCTGACCTTTCACTGTGTTAATGACAATATCATCACCGTCAATAATCACACTGCCAGTCAGTGTTTTCATTTTATCCGTATTCAGACGAAAGACTTCTCTGGTTCCAGTATTGAAAATAGCAATGTTAGTAGCCTCACCAACAGCATGGATTTTTATCACTACTCCGATTTCAGCATCCCCATTGTAGACCACGACTTTCTCTGTCTGATGCTGTATCTCACCCATTTCTAGCAATGCTTCTGTCAAAGAATCATTACAGAATGGAAATTCGAACATCGCTTCAATACCCGAAAAGATAGTTGCTTTCTTTTCACCCGCAGAATAAAAGAATGGATTCGGACATATGATTGAAATGTCTGAACCCTCGCTTGAACTGAAAATATTTGGATCATTTGACTCGACATACCCCTGTATTTCTGCAATACGGTTGTCGGTTTCAATTGTCAATATTAAAGGCTTCTTTATAGGAAAATACTTATAAGAAAGCTGCCTAACATCCTCAATTGAATTTTTCCACAAGAAAGCCAGTGAAATAACAATATTCCTAACAGGCATTCTTGCTGAATTGAAAAGACCGCCATCGTTTGTTGCAACTTCGGTGGTATTGACTGTAGCTTTTCCTGGTCCTAAACCAGTTATAGACTTAACGACGAAGCCAGATTCCTCCGGCCTCGCCAAATTAAGCTTAATACTATCACCAAGATAGTTTTTAACAGTGATCGTACGAATCATGTTTCTACCATCCTTTCCATTGCTGAGAACTGATTCTTTGTCTGCCGATAAATCTCTGTTCTTGACAATGCTTTCGGCGAATAGTTATTTTGTATAAATTTGTATGAATTTCCACCATTTAAGCCGGAATCTCCATTTTGATTTTCGTGTGCCTTAGACGCATTAATACTGCCCCCAAGAGTAATAGCCTGAGTCCTGCTGAACAAGGTATTCAGCTTATGAGACTTAGATTCCACCTCTGAGAGATCCAGCACCGGTCTGATCGTAGGCTGATAGTCGATGTTCTCATCCATCATATCAATAACCTTTGCGATTGCATCCTGAAGTCCGGTTTTCGCTGATTTAGCCATATCAGCACTTGCGTTGTAAGCTTTCACACCATAAGTTCCGATTGCATTAACAAATCCTAGACCAAAGAAGTCACCGATATGATAGCCTACCCTTGATGGTGAATGCTCATCTAACTCATCTTCAGCAGCATCCGCAGCAGCTCTCGCCATTGCCCTTGCTTTTGCCTCAGCCATAAAGGTATTCTCAGTAATACCATTTGCAAATCCCTCAACCAAATATGCACCAGCCTGATGGAAACGCTCATAATTTGATCGGATTTCTTCAATACTGGAATCCACAATAGCTGAAAATGCACTCTTGGTTTCGTACTCTTTCGCTTTAACACCACCTATGAAGTTCGTCATTACAGTTTCTCCTGTACTCTGGAACTCATAGTATTTGTTCTTGATGGTTGTCAAACAAGCACTGATGATGTTAATGAAAGCCGATTTTGCGTTCTCATCTTCTGCGTTTATACCTTTGACGAATTCTGCAACCAATGAAGAACCCATGGTGTAAAATTCAGTTTTCTTTGCTGTAATGGCATTTAAGATACCCTGAATAATGGTTGTAAAGGTATTTGTGACATTTAGGTTCTGACTGTTTACTCCAGCGATAAATGACGAAACCAGATCACTACCGTTACTCTGTAATGTAGGTTTGAAGTTGATCACAGCATTCTGCATCTCTGTCAAAGCTGCAGTCATAGTATCACCACATTGAGTGCTTAAAGCTCCCTCCTGCTGTGTAATGCCATCTTTGCAAGCATCAACGATATCAGTTCCTACCTGAGTGAATTTATCTTTTGAATCTGATTCTGTAAATGACTGAACAACATAATCCATAACCTCATCGGCGGAGGACTTAAGACTCGCTTTGGCTGTCTCATCCACCATGCCCTCAGCAACACCCTGAGTTATGTAGGAACCAACTTCATCTCTGAAAAGCCCAGACGGAGAATGAATATCTGCAGCATCTTTGGCTGCTTGTTCGGTCTCATCAATCATTTGCTTAGCGGCATCTTCTGTAGATGCAGTATTCTGAGTAATTCCCTCAGCAACACCTGACGCAATCTGTCCACCGATTTCCACACTCTGTCCAACATATCCGCGAATACTTTCAAATGTTCCATCGAAAGATTGTGCAAATGTCTGCAGATTAACCTGGGCGCCGCCATAAAGTTCAGACAGCTTGGTTTCTGTTTCTGTCTGTAAACCGGATAACTGCACTGCGGCTGCTTCTTGACATAATGCATACTTCTGATCATACAGACTTACATAATTACTCAGTTCATCGTCGGTCATACCATTAATAAGCTTAAGTTCATCTAACGAATCAACGCCCATCTTATTAATAGCATCTTTAAGGCCACCGTCAGCAATCCTCTCATTAAGAGATGTGATCACCGTCTTGTATTCTTCCATTTCGGAGATCTGCTCATTTAACTTTTTAGTCAAATCACTTGATGTAAGTACATCTGTGAACATACTGGAATCGTTCATCATGGAATCGGTGGTACTCTTCAGTGTATCCGTATAGTTCTTCAGAATATCAATCGACTGCTCGACAATACTTCTTCTAAAATCAACCATACTCATGGACTGATACTTCTCAGCTTCAGCACCTTTCTGTTTTTCAGCAAGAAGACGTGCCCAATAGCTTTCTTCCTGCTGGATGCGCTCATTGTTGATCTGCGCATTTTGATTGTTGATAACCTTGGAATCCTGAACAGCCTTTTGTTCTGTGCTATTCTTCTTTTCAACACCAGCATCAACAACATTGATCAGATTTGTCCAATACTGACTTCTCTCAAGCAGGCTTTTCTTCTCTTCTTCCGTCATGCTTGAACGGAAATTTTCAAGGCCCTTTTTTGAACCTTTTTCCATACCAGAATAAGCAGACTCTGCAACATCCTCTCCTGCATCTTCGACAGCAGGTTCTGTACTCAGAAGTCCTTCCTCATAGCCTTCACCAGAATATTCGCCTAACTCAGCCATCAAAGTTGATGGTGAATGAATACCCAGGAATTCTTTGATGGAGTCTACTGCACCAGATACAGTGTCTTTTGCAGCCTTTACAATATCACCGAATTTACTCTTGATGCCTTTGATAAATCCCAGCATCATGTTCTTACCGGCATCGAGGCAACTGCTGTTTCCGTTTGTCTTAAATACTGATAAACAGGTATTGATGATGTTATCTATGGCAGTTTTGGTTTCGCCTCCTGCTGATACAACACCCTTAGTGAATTCTGAAATCAAGGAAGAACCAGATGATCCAAACTGGGGTCGATGATTAGAAAACACTCCAAGTACATTCTGCATCATGCCTGAAAATGCGGATAACAAATTGCCTTTCTTTGCATTAGCAGCATTTATGAATGTGGTAAGCATCGAAGATGCCGCTGATGATACTCTTCCGTTAGCATTAGTGAAAGCATTTATAAAACCATAAATGCCATCATTTCCAAGACGGATTAAAGCCGTACCGAAACCACTCATACCGCTTGTGTCAAGTTCTGACATATTCTTTGCGGTTTCAACCAGTCGATTGATTTGAGTAATGGAGCTTGACATCGCACTGATATCGATTCCGGAAACAGAATCTGAATACTTTTTAATTCCATTGCCGAATGCTACGAGGTTATATCCAAAAGTGCCAATGTCGTTATCGCCAGTAAATAAACTAACAATGCCACCTGTATTTGGAATCGAATTAGCAAAATCTGTTAAGGCTTTACCTGCTGTAGCCGCATTTACAATGGAATTTGTATCGATACCTTTAACTGCAACACTAAAAGCTTTTATTGCTAAACCGAATCGAATAAGTTGATTTCCAAACTTACCAATGTCGTTATCGCCAGTAAATAAACTGGCAATACCACCTGTATTTGGAATCGAATTAGCAAAATCTGTTAAGGCCTTTCCTGCAGCAGCCGCATTTACAATGGAATTTGTATCGATTCCTTGAACTGCAATACTAAAGGCTTTTATTGCTAAACCGAACGGAACAAGTTGAACACCAAACTTACCAATGTCGTTATTACCAGTAAATAAACTAACAATACCACCTGTATTTGGAATCGAATTAGCAAAATCTGTTAAGGCCTTTCCTGCAGCAGCTGCATTTACAATAGAATTTGTGTCAACGCCTTGAACTGCGATGCTAAAGGCTTTTATTGCAAGACCAAATGGAACAAGTTGAACACCAAACTTACCAATGTCGTTATTACCAGTAAATAAACTAA
>ERZ773109.65-NODE-65-length-44908-cov-4.810492_pt1 | contig 44908 bp, 38 predicted proteins | sample MGYA00580569_ERZ773109 | MGnify/ENA primary metagenome ERZ773109 (study PRJEB29015, sample SAMEA2737852) | human gut metagenome | biome: human gut; feature: human-associated habitat; material: faeces | place: China | collected 2012 ...
ACTTGCATGTGTTAAGCACGCCGCCAGCGTTCATCCTGAGCCAGGATCAAACTCTACTGTTTAATCTCTTGTCAGTTTTGCTGACTTTTATTTGTTTCCCTTATTACTTTGGTTCGTTACATCTTTTCTTGTAACTCGTCTCTTGACTTGGGTTTAATTTTCTCTTATCAACTGTTCAGTTTTCAAGGATCACTTTGTTACTTTTTTAACCGTCTCTCAATGACAGCTTAGTTAGTATATCATGTCTTTTTACTTTTGTCAAGAACTTTTTTAAAGTTTTTTAAAAAGTTTTTTTGACGTTTTCCCTGAGTACCTCTCAGGAATTCTTATTATACACTATTTTAACATTTTGTCAATAGATTTAATATTATTTTTTTTAACAAACTATTCTGTATAACTTACCGTTGCATTTACATAGGAAATATGGTCTTTCATAATTGTATATGCCTGGGCATAGTCCCTCTCTTTTATGGCGTTAAGTAAATCTCCGTGTACCTTTATGACTACATCCATAAATCCCCACTTCATACTATATGCGTTTATGCCCGCTTGTTTTACTCCTCTTCTTATCGTGCCATACGAAGCTTTCATTATATTGTACAATAATTCATTGTGCGCTGCCTTTGCCACGTTCATATGAAATTCCACATCATAATAGGAAAACCTTTCTATATCCGATTTATTTCCTATCATATTTTCATAGGATTCGTTTATTTTTTTTATATCTTCTTCGGTAGCCCTTTTTGCGGCATAACTGGCGTTTTCAGCTTCCAGCATAAATCTGAACTCCAGTATATCGCTTGACTTTGCCCCGTCAACTATCATATTAAACGGTGCCGTATTTATCATATCTTCTGCTTTATTTATATAAGTTCCTGATTTTGAACGCACAATAAAACCCGACAGCGCCAATGCGGTATAGGCTTCCCTCAGAGAGCTCCTGCCTATTCCGAGCATTTCGCTCATTGTATTTTCATTGGGCAGTATCATACCTGCCGGCAGCTTTCCCATAACTATAAGATCTCTGAATTTTTTAAACAGACTATCGGAAATATTTTTGCACTCATCTACTTTAAGATAATCAAGGTTTTCCATAAGCGCTTCGTACATCAAAATGCTCCCCCTTATCAGACAATACATAATGTAATATTATCACCATGCATGTAAAGTGTCAAAAAATATATGTTTATGATTAATTTATAAGATTATCGCATTAAATATCCATAATTATCCATATAATATTTATCTAAAAAACATATCTATATATATCAGATTATATACAAAGTATTCATATAAGTAAACATGTATTATTCAATTATTTTTAATATATAACTATTCACAACATTTTTATAGCCTCATTTATATGTATAATGTCGATATTTTCTCTGTATCATTATATTTTTATTCTGTTTTTTCCGATTTACGGTTTCAAAGTGTATTTATATTTACTTGCTTGACGATACGTTTATTATTTATTGCGCTTTTTATGTATATTTCTTTTAATTTTACAAATATTATTCGGGAAAACCATCCGATAAATATAATATCACTCACCATGATATTATCCGAGACGGTTTTGCCGACGGTCTATCTGACGTCGTTTTGACTGACTAACTCAGGAGGACAAAATATGAAAGATAACAAAACATTCAGTATTTTACAGCGTATCGGGCGGTCTTTCATGCTGCCCATAGCTATATTGCCCGTTGCAGGTCTTTTTCTGGGCATAGGCGGTTCATTTACGAACACAACTATGATTGAGGCGTATAACCTAACGCGTATATTGGGCGAAGGGACTTTACTCCACTCGTTTTTGACAGTGCTTAACGCCTGCGGTTCGGTTGTGTTTGACAATCTGCCCCTTCTTTTTGCCATAGGCGTCGCAATAGGAATGGCGAAAAACGAAAAATCCGTTGCGGCGTTATCGGCTGTCATAGCGTTTTTTATAATGAACGCAGCCATGAGCGCCCTTATAGAACTTACAAACGCAGCCGAGACTCTACCCAGCGGCTCTATAACAACAAATCTCGGCATAACCACATTGCAGACAGGCGTGTTCGGCGGTATTATCGTCGGTCTGGGAACTGCATGGCTTCATAACAGATATTACAAAACAGAGCTTCCTACGGTATTCGCTTTCTTCGGCGGAACACGTTTTGTTCCTATTATAAGCGCCGCCGTATACCTTCTTGTCGGAATAATACTTTTCTTTATCTGGCCCGTTATACAAAGGGGTATCCTTGCCGTCGGCGGTCTCGTTCTTCGTTCCGGATACGGCGGAACTCTTATTTACGGAATTATAGAAAGGGCTCTTATACCTTTCGGTCTTCATCATGTTTTCTATATACCGTTCTGGCAGACAAGCGTAGGCGGTACCGCGCTTATTGACGGAGCAGTCGTAGAAGGCGCTCAGAATATATTCTTTGCGGAGCTGGCAAGTCCCAATACTATACAATTCAGCTCGTCTGCCACAAGATTCATGGCAGGTAAATTTCCGTTTATGATTTTTGGACTTCCCGGAGCGGCTTTGGCAATGTATCGAACCGCTAAACCCGAAAAAAGAAAGGCGGCGGGCGGTCTGCTTTTATCTGCGGCTCTTACAAGTATGATTACGGGTATAACGGAACCTCTGGAATTTACATTCCTTTTCGTCGCTCCGATACTTTATATCATACATTGTATTTTCGCAGGTCTTTCGTTCATGCTCATGCATATTTTCCATGTCGGCGTGGGAATGACTTTCTCCGGAGGACTTATCGACCTGTTCCTCTTCGGTATTTTACAGGGAAATGCGAAAACAAACTGGATATGGATAGTGATAGTCGGCATAGCTTACTTCTTCATATATTATGCGATATTCTCACTGCTCATAAAAAAACGCAATCTGAAAACGCCTGGGCGTGAAGAAATCGGAGAGGAAACAAAGCTTTATACCCGTTCCGATTATAATGAAGCGAAAAAATCATCTGCAAAAGACGGCGACTCTGTTTCTCGGTTAATAGTCGAAGGTCTCGGCGGAAAGGAAAACATTGTAGACGTCGACTGCTGCGCTACAAGGCTCAGATGTACCGTAAACGACGGAAACAAGGTAAAAGAGTCCGTTCTTAAAAGTACCGGCGCCGCAGGTGTTATAAAAAACGGAAAAGGCGTGCAGGTGGTATACGGCCCTAAGGTTACCGTAATAAAATCGAATCTGGAAGAATATATGTCTTGCCATATAGATACAGTTGAAAGCTGCGATATAAAACAGTTAATTCTCGGCTGTCCCATAGGAGGACGTGCCGAAACAATAGATAAGACTCCCGACAAAGCTTTTTCTTCGGGAATGATGGGAACAGGCGTGGTAATATTCCCTACTGACAATGTTGTTTACGCACCCGAAAATGCAACGGTAGTAAGTATTTTCCCAACCAAGCATGCCATCGGTCTTTTAACCGACAGCGGTACGGAAATACTGATTCATGTGGGAATAGACACCGTAAAGCTGAACGGTCATGGCTTCAATCTATTTGTAAAAGAAGGCGACCACGTCAAAAAGGGCGATAAACTGCTTTCCTTTGATTTGAAATATATAAAGGAAAACGCCTCCTCCGATGCCATACCGATTGTATTTACGGAAAATCCTTCCGTCAAACTTATAAAAGGCGCAAAAAATTATAAGGCAAACGAAGATATGATTGAAGTAAAAAAAGAAAATTAATCTACGAACGGGCGGAATTAAAATCCGCCCGTTTTTATTGCCGATTATTTATATTAATGATAAAATCAATAAAAAAGAGGTGTTATGAGCATGATAAAAATAGGCGTTATACATACGACTGCGGCTACGCTTCAAAGTACGTCGGAGCTGATTAAAAATACCATAGACGATGCAGTTATAATGAACATACTTGACGATACGATACTCCCCGATATGGCTATGGAAAACAATGTGGATTATGTAAGGCAAAGATGGATAACCTATGCGAAAACTCTTGCCGATATGGGCGCAGACGCAGTTCTGAGCGCATGTTCCACCGTAGGCCCCTTTGCGGAGGAAGCCGATACAATACTGAACATACCCGTACTTCGCATTGACGACGCCATGGCGGAAGAAGCCGCAAAAATAGGAAATAATATAACCGTTTTGGCTACGTTCAGACCTACGCTTAAACCGACTACAGACCTTATAAAACGCAAAAATCCAAATGCGGAAATAAAAACAATACTTATTGACGAAGCATACACTGCCCTCGGTAACGGAGACAGACAAAAACATGATTGTCTTATTTTAGAAAAAGTTTCCGAGGAGGCGGAGAATGCCGACGTCATCGTTCTTGCGCAGGCTTCCATGGCTTCCGCACTGGAAAATAACGGTTTGGATACGGATAAAATACTTACAAGTCCCGTTTTGGGAATTAAAAAGCTGAAAAAAATATTGGAAGAAAATAATTAAAAAGCAAAAATCATCTCTCGTCTATCACATATATTTACGAAAGATGATTTTTTTAATTAAAAAAGACACAGCTGAAGCCATGTCCGTTTTAAAAAGAAGATTGGGATATTATGAAACACATATTGTGTTTATTGGCTTTTATTAGTCCGACAGTTTGCGAGGAAGTCGGACTAAATATCAAAGGAGCGTTTTAGAGCAGTCGATTGCTTGGCGGCAGCTTCTAAATTAATAATTTTTGATTAAGCTCCTTTTATTACATAAATAACAATCCTATAAAAGGTATGGTAACAAGACAAAGCACAGTTGACACAAAGGTCAGTCTTCCGGCAAAGTCTACGTCTCCGCCGTGTTCTCCGGCAAATGTCGGCGCATTGCCCGAACAAGGCATACCGAACGATAATACAACAACAGCAAATACCATAAAGTCGTTCATAATGTTTTTACCTAAAACATATATGGCAACCGGTACTAAAATCAATCTTATAAACGAAACAACATATACTTTCCAATCCGAAAACGCTTCGAAAATTTTGCTGTTGGACATTACCATTCCTATATAAATCATTGCCAACGGAGTTATTGTTCCGCTTATTCCCGATATAGCCGCTCTCACGGACGACGGCAGTTTTATTCCCGTTACAAAAAGCACAAGTCCTATTGCCATCGCTATATTAAGCGGAGAAATAAGCCTTTTGATAACGGAAACCTTAACTCCTTCTTTTGCTCCGTATTTTATAATAAGCTGAACGCCGAACGTAAACATTACTATCTGAACCGGGATATTCAAAAACGCCGCATAAAGCAATGCTTCGCTTCCCAAAACAGCCTCTACAACAGGAAATCCCATAAAAAGGTTGTTGGAGAACATAACCATGAATATCCATATACCTTTTTGGTCTCTCTTTATTTTAAATATTTTTGCGGTTATAATGCCCAAAACAAATGAAACCGCATATATAATCAACGCCGCTAAAAAAAGCGACAAACCGTTTGACAACATTTCGGGACTGTAATCCGTCTGCAAAGTGTTAATTGTCAGCGACGGGATACATACCCACATCAGGAGCTTTACAAGACCTGCCTGGAACTTTTCATCAACTACGTTTTTCTTCCTTATAATATAGCCGATAAAAATATATACAAACAACGTAATAAGTTTATCCAGTACAGCTAAAAATGCTCCCATATATAAAACCCCTTTTAAACTTTACATCTGTCCCTTCTGTTGTCTGCTTACAAACTGATTTTATATCTATACACAGTTCTTGTCAATAGTATATCAATGATTTTTCATTAAAAATTTTACAGTTTTTTATCAACATTATATTTGTAGTCATACAACAAAAACAGTTTATGTATTTACATGTTTGTTTTTTCGGTGTAGAATGGTTATAAGATAAAATTTGATGTCGGAGGTTATATAAATTGGACGAAGATAAAAATAGAATTGATGATTTCCCATACGACGCCGTATTGTCGGGCGCTGATAAAATAACATCCGACCATATTGTCGAACAATTTAAAAGTATGATACTGTCGGATAAATTTCCGGCAGGTTATCCGCTCCCAAACGAAAATACCCTTTGCGAGAAACTGGGAACAGGAAGAAGCACCCTCAGAGAGGCTTTTAAGGTTCTTGAAGCATACGGTCTTATAAAAAGGACAAAGCACGGAACATTTGTAAACAGCAGTGATAAATTCAGCTCGTCGTTGGTTATGGACTACTGTTTTGATGAGTCAAGCGTTGTGGAAATACTGGAGTTCCGAAAAATATTCGAGGCGGAATCCGCATACCTTGCGGCACAGCATGCCACCACTGACGACATAAGAGGTCTTAAAGAGCTTATTGTAAAAATGAAAGAAATCGGAGAAAATAATCCGTCTGCTCTTTCATATAATGATGTGGCTTTTCATCAGGCAATTGCAAACAGCACCCATAACAAACTTTTAATAAGCATTATGAAACTTATTTCCGACACATATTATAAAGGTATAAGAAAGCAGTTTGAAAAAGTCGGACATATCGGTGATAAGACAACCTATGAAGCTACCATATACCACCATACGAAAATTTTCGGAGCCATACTTTTCAAGGATTCGGAAGAAGCGTCCAAAGCAATGAGGGATCATATGGAATCCATACTTCAGGAAGTATATAAATCCGATGAATTTAATATTTCTTTAAACGACAAATGAAAAAGAGGAGACAATGTCTCCTCTTTTATTTTTATGCCTGTGGTGATGTTACTGTAACTACAACTGTTTTTGAAACTGTCTGTCCGTTTACGGTTATATCGACTTTTACATTATATGTGCCGGCTTTTACTCCTTGTATGCTTACTGTATTTGTATTTGCATTAGTCAGAGTAAGTCCGTCAAGTGGTGTTCCCGTAAAACTCCATGCAAATGTAGGTGTTCCCGTTATTCCGTTCACTCCCGCTGTCAGAGTTGTACTTGTACCCTCAGTAAGAGTCGTATTTTCGGCAACGGTAACTTCATATACGTTAATAGTAACAGAAGCTGTTTTTGACTCGTCAGCTACTGCCTTTGCCGTAAAGGTTACAGAACCTGTTCCGACAAATGTTACAACTCCGGAATTTTCATCTATTGTTGCTACACCGTTATTATCGTAGCTCCATTTAACGCTGTTGTTTGTTGTATTGTCGCTCATGTTTACAGTTGCGGACATTGTAAGATTTCCGTTCTTTTCAACAAGTCCGTTATCCTGTACTCCGCTTATAACTACGCCGGTAACTGTCGGTTTTGCTTTATTTACCGTTACGGTACATGTTGCGTATTTTGTTCCGTCTGCAACAGATGTTGCCGTAATTGTCGCCGTTCCTTCGCCTACGGCCTTAACATTTCCGTTTTCATCTACAGTGGCAACAGAATCTTTGTCTGATTTCCATGTAACGGACTTATCATTACCGTCTGTTTCAACAGTTGCCGTAAGCTTCTGGCTTTCGCCCGCTTCCAATGTAACTGTTTCAGGAGAAACTGTAACGCCTGTTACAGTTACTTTATGACCGTTCTCTATCATTCCTTTAAATGAATTTAAAGCCGTATCAAGTTTATCTACTGCTATTTTTACTTCATCATCTGTTGTGGGAGCAGCATTCTTTGCCTCTGTAATAGCGCTGTTTAGTGCATTATAGACTTCTTCTGTTACCCATTTTTCAGATGTCGGAACGTCTTTTCCGTCAGCGGATATTTTAACTTCCGCTAAAGCTTTTTCAGCGTCTCCTATTTTTGCCGTAAGAGATGATTTGTCAACTTCTTTTGCCTTTACTTCTATCTCATACGTTCCGCTCTTTCCGCTTCCGTCGGCTGCTGTAGCCGTAATAACTATTTTGCCTGCTGTTACTCCTTCAATATCAACAGTACCTTTTTCGGCATTTTCCGTTAATTTAACGGAATTTTTAGGTTCGGCAGCCCATGTAACCTTTTTGTTTGTAGCCGTATCAGGAGTAACATTTGCTGTAAGAGTTATTTTTTCTCCGATATTTACAATTTTTTCACCTGATATTGTTACATTCTCAACAGGTACGGTTTCGGGAGCTTTTGCTTCAACAGTTATAACAAAGTCTTTTGTATAATCGCTGTTTTCCGTCTTGCCGTTTTTAACTGTAGCGGTTATCGTAACCGTTCCGGCCTTTTTGGCTGTAAGTTTATTTACTTCCGTAATTTCGGCTTCCGTTGTTCCCGCATCTTTTATGCTGTAAGTAATTTCTTTGTTTGTAGCCGTATTGGGTGTAACAACACCGTTAAGCGTTATTGTTTCTTCCTCTGTCATTTTTCCCGGTATTCCCGTAATGTCAGTTACAGCTGTAAATTCGGGAGCCTTTTCGTCAACCGTTACAACACATTTGGCTGTTTTTCCGCCGTCCTCTGTTGTTACGGTTATTGTAGCCGTTCCCTTAGCTTTTGCCGTTACTTTGCCGTTTGCGTCAACATCGGCAATATCAGTCTTGTCTGATTTCCATGTTACTTTCTTATTTGTTGCATTATCGGGCGTTACCGTAGCTGTGAGAGTAAGAGTATCGCCGACTTTCATTTCGGCAGTTGTCTTATCCAATTTAACTTCCGTTACGGCTACAACCTTATCTGTTACGGTAACTTTACATGTTGCCGTTTTTCCTCCGTCTTTTGTCTTAACTGTTATTGTGGCTGTTCCTGCCTTATGTCCAGTTACAACTCCGTTGTTGTCAACGCTTGCGATTGTACTGTCGGAACTGCTCCACTCAACTTCCTTATTGCCTGCGTTATCGGGGCTTACGGTAGCTTTAAGCGTTATTTGGCCGTCTACTGTTACATTTGCCTCTGTCTTATCCAGTTTAACTCCCGTTACAGCTACTCCTACCGTTATTCCGTTTTCTTTTGTAACATCGCCGCTGCCGCTTATTTTCTCAATAGTACCTGTTCCCTTAACGCTAACATCTTCTTTTGCATTAAGATTTTTGATAACGGCTCCGTTTTTCATAATTATTACGGAATCATCGGCAGAACTTCCTACAGTTACAGTATCAACGGTGCAGTTGTTTACCGTAAGTTCGCCTTTCTTCGCAAACTCTACATAAGCCGTATCCGTCTTAAGCTCAAGATCTGCGTCCCTGTCGTCAAGAACAATGCCGTCAAGCTTATATGTGGATTCTATAATAGTATTGTTTCTTACTCTTATCTTTCCGTCAACGTCAGTACTGTCTTTAAATTTAAGGTTTACGGGTTCGGAAGTAACTGTCTTATCCGCTATAATATCGCCTCTTATATCACAGCCGTCGAATATTACGGAATCGTCTCCGCCGCCGTAAACATAAACATCGCCTTTAACCGTTACGTCCTCAAGGGTAACGGTACCGTTTTTAACGTCTTTGTGTATAGTAAGGTCGCCGTATATTACCGTTCCGTCAAGCGTAACATCGTCCGCTTTTATTGTAACGTCGTCATATTTTCCGTTTCTTACGGTTTTGCCGTCCTTTGTTATAGTATAGTCGTCATATCTGGAACTGCTTCCGCCGTGCTCTATTTCTCCGGAAGATCCTCCCTGGATATAATCGGGTTTATCAGCTCCGTTTTTCTGGTTGAGGTCATCGGGTTTTATTGTAGACTGAACTCCGCTTACGTATACGGTCATCGTATCTATGTCTCCGCTTCCCGTTATTTTTATCTTGTCATAGATATCCATATCCTTAACTTCCGCCTTGCTGAAGCTTACATTTGCATTATCGGCGTTCTTTGTTGCGGTAAAGTTCTTTATAACCGTATTTGAAAGAAGCCTTACGTCGGTTTCCGCATCAAGTACAAATTCGTTTATTTCAGCGTCAACGGTTATTCTGTCGGAAAGTTCCTTGTCAACAGTTACCGTATCGTAGCCGTCGCCCTGTATGGAACCTGATTCTTTAAACGTTGTATTTTTAACCGTCGTATTTCCTTTGGAGATAAATCCCGTACCGTCGGAATCCATTTCAAGGTTTTTGATGTCGCAGTCATTAGCCGTAACGGAAGCGCCGCCCTTTACTATAACTGTTCCCTTTACCGTAACATTATCAAGCTTAACCGATTTTGTTTTCAAATCGCCTGAAATGATAAGGTCTCCATCTATGGTCTTATTACTGAGCATTGTTGCGGTAAGAGTATAGTCCTCTTTTTCCTCATCGGTCTTTCCGTCGTACTTTGATACTCCGTCAAGAGACACCACTGCTTCCGCCCTTGTAAGAACTCTGTCGGCTTTAAAGTCCCCGTCAGGGTAACCTGACATTATTCCGGCTTCCGTTACGGAACCTACATATCCTACCGACCATGCCGGTATAAATCTGTAATCAACAAATTTTGCCGCTGCCGCAGGGTTTTTACCAAGGTCAAGTATTTTTGAAATCATAACGGCCGCTTCCTGTCTGCTGACGGGGTCGTCGGGACGGAAAGTACCGCTTGCGTCGCCGCTTATATATCCTGCGGAAACTCCTTTCATAATTTCATTATAAGCCCAGTGGGAAGAGCTTAAGTCTTTAAAGTAAGCGTTTCCTTTCTTTGTATATCCCATAGCTTTGTTTACAAGAACGACAAACTCCGCCCTTGTAATAGAATTATCGGGTTTAAAAGTACCGTCGGGATAACCGCTTATATATCCCTTTGAAGTCCACTGTGTTATGGTAGACTGCGCCCAATGGCCGCCTATATCGTTTGGCATAGCGAAAACAGTAGCGCCCATTGCCATAGAAAGGGTAATAGCTGCCGCCGCTGTTGCAATTCTTTTCTTTTTCATTTTATACACCTCCGTATAAATAGATAATAAAGTTTTCTATAATTTTACTGTATATTATTGCCGTCAAATATACAACAGCTTTTCCTCTTTAGTAAGAAATACTTAATAAAATGTAATATTTGTAACATATCTAATATATATAAACACACCTCCTATTATATATTAGACAAAAAAGTCTTATAAAAAGTTTCATAAAAAAGAAAAAATTCTTTCTTATGTCAAATTATACTTTCCTTATCCGAAAATACCATACCCAAACATAAATTACCTTAATTTACCTAATATTCATCCGACATATTTTTGCTTTTCCTAAATGAAACCGAATATAGGTTTAGGTTTAATCAATGCAAACCGAAATATAAAAATAAAAAAAGAGAGAAACCGAAGTTCCTCTCTGAATTTTAAATATGAACCGAATTTTATTTTACGCTTTCTATCAATCTGAATATCTGCGTTACGGTTTTCTTTATATTTTTTACGGTTACGTCTTTGTCCATTGCCTCTTCCAAAGGCATAGCCTTGTCTATTACGGGGAATATGGCGTCAATACCCTTTCCGTTGCAGAGATATGCGTCGTCCGTAACACAGCCTGCTATCCCTATTACGTTAGCTCCCGCTTTTTTTGCCCTTAACGCCGCCGTTGCAGGCGCTTTACCCATGGCTGTCTGGCTGTCTATCCTTCCCTCGCCGGTAATAAGCCAGTCCGCTCCTAAAAGCGCCTTGTCTATTCCTATTTCGTCAAGCACTATTTCCGCGCCCGGTTTCAATTCGCCGTTCAGATATGCCCTAAAAGCGTAACCGAGACCTCCTGCCGCTCCGCTGCCTGCCGTTTCGGCACAATCTGCGCCCAATTTTTTCTTCGTAACGTCCGCGAAGTTTTTAAGAGCGTTATCCAATATAATAACGTCCTCGTCGGAAGCTCCCTTCTGGGGACCGTATATGCGTGAAGCTCCTCTCTCTCCGCAAAGGGGGTTGTCAACGTCGCAGGCTATTTTGAAAGTACATTCCTTAAGCTCCTTTAACGCTCCGCTTGTGTCCACGTCAACTATATCAGCCAGATATTTTCCGCCTTTCTCCACTTCTTTTCCGTCTTTGTCAGAAAAGCTGAAGCCCAGAGATTGTAACATTCCCACACCGCCGTCGTTTGTGGCGCTGCCGCCGATACCGATTATAAACTCTCGACAGCCTCTTTTTATTGCGTCCTTTATCATGTCGCCGACCCCGAATGAAGTAGTATAAAACGGATTTCTTTTTTCTATAGGCACAAGGGGCAGTCCCGATGACGAAGCCATCTCCATTACAGCGGTATTTCCCGTTATTCCGTATGAAGCCTGTATTTTATCACCGAGAGGGCCTGTAACCTCCGTATATATCATTTCTCCGCCCATTCCGCAGGCAAGGGTTTCAACGGTGCCTTCTCCGCCGTCGGCAAGGGGCATAACTATAACCTCCGCTTCGGGATAAACGGATAAAACCGCCTCCTTTGCGGCATTACCTGCCTCCATTGAAGAAACGCTTCCCTTAAAAGAATCTATGGCTATTACCGCTTTCATGGCGCACCTCCTACAGTTCGATAATTTCGGCGTTTTCCACTGCTTCGTTTATGTATCTGTCAAGTTCTGTCAGTTTGGATTCTATTTTTTCTATTACGCTCGTTTTCGGCTTTGTTTCGGGATGTTTTGCAACAAATATCGTACAGCAGTCCTCATAAGGTCTTACGGAAATATCGAACGTGCCTATTTTTCTCGCTATATCCACTATTTCCTGTTTATCAAATCCTGCCAGCGGTCTCAGTATGGGCATTGTAGCCGCCGCGCTTATGGCGTGCAGACCCTGCATCGTCTGGCTGGCAACCTGTCCGACGCTGTCGCCAGTTATAACGGCAAGAGCTCCGTCCCTTTCACCAAGAATACAAGCAACCCTTGTCATGGCTCTTTTCAGGAATATGGTAAGCTTATCATGCGGTACGTTTTCCAAAAGGTAAAGCTGTAAATCCGTGAACGGAACGACATACAGCTTAAAACCGCCCGTAAACATAGTAAGACGTTCCGCAAGATCCACAACCTTCTGCTTTGCCCTTTCGCTCGTATACGGAGGGGAATTGAAATAAACGCCTTCCACCTCAACGCCTCTTTTCGCCATCATAAAGGCAGATACGGGGCTGTCTATTCCGCCCGAAAGCATTACTATTCCCTTTCCCGACGAGCCTACGGGCAGACCGCCGAGACCTTTTATAAGCTCAGAATAAACATAGGCGTCGTTTCTGAGTTCTATATATACCGTCAGTTCCGGATTATGAACGTCCACGGTAAAATCGGGAAATTCGTCCAGTATATACTCTCCGACTGCGGCGGAAACCTCCCTTGATTCCAATGGATAACTTTTGTTTGACCTCTTAGTCTCTATTTTAAACGTCTTATATTTGTCTGCGCCGATACTTCTTATATGCTCGGCACATACTTTTTTCAGATTGTCCAGTTCCTGGTTTCTGACCCTTACTCCCGGTGAAACTCCTATTATACCCATTATGCAGAGTATTCTGGGGATAACCTTGTCAAAGTCCAGTTCTCCGCCTCTGTCCTCCACAATAAGCCTTCCCTGCTCCTTAACGACATAAAAATCGCCTATATCGTCCAGATTTTTTCTGATTGTGCGAAGAAGCCTTTCTATAAAAAACTTTCTGTTATTTCCTCTTACGGCTATTTCGCCGTACTTTACTATAAGAACATTATCTTCCGTTTTTTCAGACATATTCGTTTACCTCATATATTTTCTTAAAAAAGCCGTTTTTTCCTTAAGGACGCGCAGACATTCTTCCGCTTCCTCCACAGTATTGTACCTGCTGAAGCTGAAACGTATCGCACCCTCTATTCTGACGTCGGAAAGACCCATTGCCGATAGCACGGAACTTCCCTTTTTCTTACTGCTGCATGCACTTCCAGCCGAAACATATATTTTCTTTTCCTCCAGCGCATGAAGAAGCACCTCGCTTCTCAGACCGTTAAAGCTGACGTTAAGCACGTACGGGCTTGCCTCTTCTACGGAAGGGCCGTTTATATGCGTTTTCGGTATTTCTCTCAAAATGCCTTCCGCAAGGTACTTTTTAATCGCCATGACGTTTTCCTTTGCAGCTGCGCTTTCGTCAGCGCTTACCCTTATTGCCTCTGCCAGACCGACTATTGAAGGCACATTCTCCGTTCCGGAACGCTGTCCTCTTTCGTGTCCTCCGCCGTATATGAACGGTTTAACTTTAAGACCTTTTTTTATATACAAAAAGCCTACTCCTTTGGGGCCGTGTATTTTATGTCCGCTGACGGAAAGCATATCTATTCCCATTTTTTTAACGTCTATGGGATACTTTCCGAAAGCCTGTACCGCGTCCACATGATACAGCGTATCGGGGTTTACGCTTTTTATTATCCTGCTTATCTCCGCCGCATTCTGTATGGTTCCCGTCTCATTATTTATGAGTATTGTACTTACAAGGACAGTGTCCTTTCTGACGGAAGATTTAAGCTGTTCCATGTCTATATATCCCTTTTCGTCCACGTCAAGGACAGTTATATCCCAGCCGAGTTCTTCCATGCGGCGCATCGGCATAAGCATTGCAGGGTGTTCTATAGAAGTTGTTATCATATGTTTTCCGCTTCTTGAATATCCTGCGGCAGTTCCGAAAACAGCCCAGTTGTCGCTTTCCGTTCCTCCCGAAGTATAGTATATTTCATCGGGTTCGGCATTTACGGAAGCCGCCGTTATTTTACGCGCGGCTATAACCTCTTTTTCCGCCCTTACTCCCATCATGCTCTGTGAAGAAGGATTGCCGTAATTTTCAAGAAGCATTTCCCTTACCTTGTCGGAAACGCTGTCCAGCGCCCTTGTAGTGGCGGCGTTATCAAAATAAATCATAATATCCCTCACATATCCAAATAAAACAAAGTGTTGGCTATTGCAGTCATTCCCGCCGTTTCCGTACGAAGTATCCTTTTTCCAAGCGTTATGGGAACAACTCCGCTTTTAACGGCTTTTTCTATTTCTTCTGCGGAAAATCCGCCCTCGGGCCCTATAAATATCGCCAGGCTTTCTCCCTTAAAACCGTCGAGAAAAGCTTTAAGTCCGTTTTTCTCCTCCAGTTCATAGGGGATAACGGCTCCGTCCTTTGCCGCCGCCTCTTTCAGCGCGCTGTCAAATGAAACAGGCTGACCGATAACGGGGATAATTCCCCTGCCGCTCTGCTTTGCCGCCGACTCGGCTATTTTCTGCCATCTGTCGGTTTTTTTCTTTTCCTTGTTTTTATCTATTTTTACAATACATCTTTCCGTATTTACGGGAACAACTGAATATACGCCCAGTTCCACGCATTTTTGTATTATAAGTTCCATTTTGTCGCCCTTCGGCAGTCCTTGATAAAGGGTTATTTTTACCGACGGCTCACTTTTTGTATCCAAAGTTTCTTTTATTTCCAATATAACGCTTTTATCGGAAATATCGGTTATTTCGGCAATATAATCGCTTCCAGTTCCGTCGCATACAGTCAGTATATCGCCTGTCTTTCCCCTCAGTACGCGCGATATATGCGCCGCGTCATCGCTGTACAATGTAATTGTATTTCCCTTTATATTTTCGGGTTCGGCAAAAAATCTCGGCATATTATCACCCTTTTTAATTATTGTATTTTGAAGCAATGGCAGCCCAGCCTTTGTCCCTGTTCACCTCAAGCACTTCAAAGCCGGCATTTTTAAGAGCGTCAAGCACATCGTCCAGTCTTTCCACTATTATTCCCGAGGATATAAAAATACCGCCTTTTTTAATATATTCGGGTATTTTTTCCGTAAGGGCGATTATAACGTCGGCAACGATATTCGCTTCCACAACGTCATATTTTTTACCAGAATACTGTTTGTCCAGTTCTTCGTCCAGAAGTATATTTCCGCTTACGACAGTATATACGTCCTTTCCTATACCGTTCATACCTGCGTTTGTATAGGCTATGTCTACGGCGTTGGGGTCTATGTCTACTGCGTCGGCATGTCCTGCTCCCAAAAGCAGAGAAGCTATGGAAAGTATTCCGCTGCCGCAGCCTATGTCAAGCACCTTATCTCCGTCCTTAACATAGTTTTCTATAAATTCTATGCAAAGTCTCGTTGTCTCATGGGTACCTGTTCCGAAAACGTGTCCCGGGTCTATTTTAAGTATTTTTTTATCGCCCGTCTCTCCCGGGTCTTCCCATGAAGGGCATACTACCATCTTGTCTCCCACGGTAAACGGTTTAAAATATTTTTTCCAGTTATTTGCCCAGTCGTCCTCTTTTATATTTTTAACGGTAAATTCCAAACTTCCGAAATTTATTTCCTTTTCATTTTCCTTTGCCGTTTTCAGCATATCTTTTATAAGATTTATCGTTTCCATACCGTTGGCGTTATCGCGTACAAAGAAAGTTATGCCGTCTTTGGAATCCTTTTTCTTTTCCACCAGCTCGTCCTCGATATAATCCCAGTCCCTTGCGGGATTTTCAAGAAAATCCGTAAAATCGTCGCTGTCCTCTATCATAACGCCCGTAACGCCGCACTGATATATTATTCCGCTGACAGGCTCGAAGCCTTCCTTTTCCGTCTCGATAAATATTTCTATCCATCCGCATTCGTTTTCGCTCATTTTTTATCCTCCGTAACGTCAAATAAGGGAACATAATATGTTCCCTCAGCTTATTTTTTATATTTATTTAAAAAGCAACGGGAAGCTTATTTTTCAAATTCTTCGCAAACGCTTCTGTAGCTTTCGGGCGTTCCTATATCATAGCACTCGCCGTTGAACGTATAAGCGTAAACTTCCTTTCTCTTATACAGCCATTCCAGAAAATATCCCGGAGCGTCGGGTTTGTTACCCTCCTTAATGTACTGTCTGAACATGGGAACAGTGTCCCTTTTATACATATATGTTGCGTAAACTGCCGTATCCGTCTTGGGGTTCTGCGGCTTTTCCTCTATGTCTATTACCATTCCCTTATCGTCAAGAAGCGCAACTCCGAACTGTTTAAGCAGCTCCCTATTATCAAACTTCTTTACGCATACGCAGTCCCTGTCTATTTTTCTGTAATAGTCATAATAGTCCTTAAGGCTGTATGTGAAGAAGTTATCGCCTGCTATTACAAGTATTTCATCATCTATATTCTTTTCTTCTATGGCATAAAGTATATCGCCTATGGCGCCTCTCCTTGTTTCCTCCGTAGTAGTATTATCGTCTATTACGGAAAGCTTTTTGGAGCAGTTAAGTTTTTCCGCCCAGTTATAAAAATTCTCGGCGAACTTATGGTTTGATATTACTATTATTTCATTAACCGCGTCAATGGTTTCTATCTGTTCAATAATATAATCAATAATAGGTTTATTATTAATGGGCAGAAGAGCCTTTGGCATATTTATTGTTAAAGGATAAAGTCTGGTGGCATAACCTGCCGCCAATATTAAAGCTATCATCGCTGCACTCCCCAAATAATATTAATGTTATGGTAAAAAGGCAATCCTTTCAAAGTCAAGCCGTTTACCGCAAGCAGGCTTGCTAAACGCTTGGACTCTTTACCTTCACATAATACTCGGTCTGCTCCGTGCTTCACACTCTCGCATACCTAAACATATTCGTACTTCGCTCATTTTTCAAATGGCTACGTACTCATATTTTGCGGTTTCAAAGTCAAGCCGTTTACCGCAAGCAGGCTTGCTAAACGCTTGGACTCTTTACCTTCACATAATACTCGGTCTGCTCCGTGCTTCACACTCTCGCATACCTAAACATATTCGTACTTCGCTCATTTTTCAAATGGCTACGTACTCATATTTTGCGGTTTCAAAGTCAAGCCGTTTACCGCAAGCAGGCTTGCTAAACGCTTGGACTTTGAAACCTTTGTATCATTATATCATAATTATGGCAATATTCAAAAACTATTTTCTTAAATTATTTATAACAAATCCAAAAATCACTTTATTAAATGTCATAATATAGTCTATTCTGTAATATCATCATAAAAATCAGTAAAAGGCGGAGTATAATACTCCGCCTTAAAAATTCTATTTATTTTTTCGCTTTAACCAAATACCTGTAACAAATAAAACTATATCCGTCAATGCATATAATTTATAAAACGCCTTCACAATAAAAAGCGGAATTCTAAATGAACCTTCAGGATGTCCAAGAGCATAAAATACAAATACAGCGGCGATTACAAACATAACGCCGGATATAAAAAGTAAAATGCTTGATTTTTTCATTTTAATTGTCCTCAGCAATTGAAAAATATATTAGTTTTAGTTTAAGTGTCAATTAAACTTTTTCATAAAAAACATACTCATCCTGTATTTCCTCAATGGGTATATCTCTATTAAGCAAAGTCATGGCGGTTTCATGGTGTATATCGTTAAGTCTCGGTATATCCTTACTTCTTACAACCGCCTTTATATCGGGAAGCGTAAGCATTTCATAAACGCTCCTTACAACAAAATGGTTTTGCCAATCGGCGTTCTGGAACTGAGTCCATATAGGTACATACGATACTTTTTTAATAAATGCGTCGTTCTTTCCGACTTTCTCCAGTTCTATGTTCAGCAGTATGCTTGCGTTTCTTGGAGGAGTTGTCTGTGAAGATATGAAATTCCCCATGGAATACATAACAAAGCCTGTCCTCTTTTCGCCGTTTTCTTCCGTTATCTCAACGGTTTCCATCGGCTGAAGCACATGAGGGTGGCTTGCCACAACTATATCAGCCCCTGCGTTAAGCATCATATGCGCCGTATTTTTAAAAGTATCTCTTACATATTCCTCGTATTCGTTGCCCATGTGCGGCATAACGACAATAACGTCCGGTTCGAGAGCTTTTGCCTTTGCTATATCGCTTTTTATAAGGTTTTCGTCAAGCCTGTTTACGAGCCAGTCCTCGGGAACGGGTATGCCGTTCGTGCCGTATGTATAGGATAAAAAGGCTATTTTCATGCCGTTTAATTCCTTGATATAAATTTTATCCCTTTCCTCTGCGCTTCTGTATGTGCCTACATGGTCTATACCGAGACCGTCCAATACGTCAAGCGTTCTGACCGCCCCCGACATTCTCTTATCCATGCTGTGATTATTTGCCGTTGTCAGCAGGTCAAAACCTGCTTCCTTTATTGCCGTACCGAAGCTGTCGGGAGAATTAAAACACGGATAATCGCTTATTCCCACATCGGCGCCTGCAAAAACCGTTTCCAGATTTCCTATTACAAAATCCGCGGTGTCGAAATATTTTTTCATATCGGCAAAGTTATGGGAAAAGTCATATTGTCCCGTAGAGCTGTCATAGGCTTCTTTATACTGATAACTGTGGCACATTATGTCTCCCGTAAACATAAGCTTTACATCGCTGACTTTTGCGCCCTCTTTTCTTTCCGTAACATACTCGGCTGTTTCCTTAAAAACATATTCCGCAATGTTTACGGAATTTATCATCTTAAATCCTGCCACAGCCATTACTGCTATTATAAGCAGAGGTATGTATTTAACGTTTCCTATACTTCTCTTTCTCTGTTTCATATAGATTATTCCCCTCACTGTCTATAATAACAACAAGCGGCATATCTTCCACATAGAACCTGTGTATCGCCTCCGTACCCAGATCCGCATAGTCTATTACCTCGGCGCTTTTTATGTGCTTTGCTATGAGGGCGGCCGCTCCTCCCGTAGCGCCGAAATATACCGCCTTATTCCTCTTCATCGCTTCTATAACTTCCGCAGTTCTTGCGCCTTTTCCTATCATTCCCGTAGAACCGTTGTCAAGCAGTACGGGCGCATAGGCGTCCATTCTTCCCGATGTTGTAGGTCCTGCCGATCCGACGGGATTTCCCGGTTTGGCAGGCGAAGGACCGACGTAATATATTATCTGGTCTTTTATGTCAAACGGGAATTTTCCTGTTTTTTCAAAGCCTTCCACCATTCTTTTATGGGCGGCGTCCCTGCCCGTATATATATATCCCGTCAAGCTTACGATGTCTCCCGCTCTCAACTTTGCCGCTTCTTCCTTTGTAAGGGGCGCTTTTATATCTACTCTCATAATATCACCTCCGCATGTCTTGTAACATGGCAGCTTATGTTTACGGCTATAGGCATTCCGGCTATGTGGGTCGGATACGATTCCACGTTTACACCCAAAACCGTAGTTACTCCGCCCAATCCCTGAGGGCCTATGCCGAGATTATTCATACGTTCCAACAGTTCCTCCTCCATTTCTCTGAGGTGAGGCTTGTCCGAATGTGAACCTATTGGTCTTAAAAGAGCCTTTTTAGCCAGATATGCCGCCATTTCAAAATTTCCGCCGACTCCTACGCCTACAACCATAGGCGGACACGGGTTGGGGCCTGCCTCGTCAACAGCCTGAACAATGGCGTCCTTTGCCCCCTCTATGCCTGCCGACGGCTTAAGCATATATATTTTGCTCATATTTTCGCTTCCGAAGCCCTTAGGAGCTACGATAATTTTTACTTTATCGCCCCCAACAATATCATAATGGATTATCGCAGGCGTATTATCGTTTGTATTAACCCTTATGAACGGGTCGCTGACAACGGATTTTCTCAGATAACCTTCCGTATAACCTTTTCTTACGCCTTCGTTTACGGCGTCCGTCAAAAGACCGCCCGTTATATGTACTTCCTGACCTATCTCCACAAATACGACCGCCATGCCCGTATCCTGACAAATAGGAACGGTTTCGTCTTTTGCTATGTCCGCATTTTCGGTAAGCTGACAGAGTATTTCCTTTCCTATTTCCGACTTTTCGGTCTTTTTGGCATTTTCCAAGGCGCAGTAAACGTCGTCGTTCAATACGCAGTTTGCCTGTATACAAAGCTTCGCCACAGCTTCCGTTATGGTGTTTACCGATATTTCTCTCATTATAAAGGGTCTCCTTCCGCAAAATTATCATTTGTCAAAAAAACATAACCAAATACATAAATCAGTCTTAGACTGCCTTTGTTTCAAAACCTATTCGTATTTTTTCTCCTATTGAAAAGCCCCATACAGCTTTCCAACTATATGGGGCGAGGTTTTTTATTCCTTGCTTTCTTCTTCCATTATATCTTCTTCATTTATTTTGGCAATACCCGCAACGGTAACTCCGTCGTCAAGATTTATAAGTTTTACACCCTGGGACACTCTGCCGAAAGTAGATATTTCTTTTCCTCTCAGTCTTATTATTACTCCCTCCGATGTAACAATCATAAGCTCCTCATTATCGCTTACCTTTATTACACCCGAAAGAAGTCCCGTTTTATCGGTTATCTGGTGTATTTTTACGCCCTTTCCGCCTCTGTGCTGTACGTTAAAGGCTTCTGCGTCGGTACGTTTTCCGTATCCGTTTTCCGTTACGTTGAGCAGTTTATCTTCCTTATCCGCAAAGTCGGCGGAAACAACATAGTCGTCGTCGGAAAGCGTTATGGCTTTAACGCCTGTTGCCGCTCTTCCCATAGGTCTTACGTCGTTTTCATCAAACATTATTCCCATACCGTTTCTTGTTGCCGCAAAAATATTTTTGCTTCCGTCGGTAAGGAAAGCGGCTATAAGCTCGTCGCCCTCACGGAGGTTGACTGCCGTAATTCCCGTCTTTCTTATGTTTGCAAATGCCGACATATCCGTTTTCTTTATAACTCCGCTCTTTGTTACCATTACAAGGTAATCGTCCTTTTCAAAATCCCTTACGGGCACTACGGCGGTTATCGTTTCTCCCTGGCTTATGCTCAGCAGGTTGACGATAGCAAGACCTCTTGCGGTTCTTCCCGCTTCGGGAACTTCATAGCCTTTTATACGGTATACTCGTCCGAAGTTTGTAAAGAACAGCAGATAATCATGGGTAGAGCATACGAAAAGCCTTGTTACAGCGTCCTCTTCCCTCGTCTGCATACCGATTATTCCTCTTCCGCCCCTGTTCTGGCTCTTATAGGTATCAAGGGGAGTTCTCTTAATATAGTTAAGGCTTGTCATTGCAATAACGCTCGCCTCTTCCTCGATAAGGTCCTCAATATCTATCTCACCGGGGTTCTGTACTATTTTTGTTCTTCTTTCGTCGTTATATTTTGCTTTAAGGTCGAGAAGCTCCTTTTTGATAACGTCAAGAAGAAGATTTTCGTCGGCAAGTATTTCCGTAAGTTCTTTGATAAGAGCCATAAGATTTCTGTATTCCTCGTCTATCTTATCATGTTCCAGACCCTGAAGACGTTTCAGCTGCATGTCCAAAATAGCCTGCGCCTGAACGTCCGAAAGAGAAAATCTTTCCATAAGTCTTTCCTTGGCGTTATCATAGCTTGTTCTTATTATCTGTATAACCTCGTCGATATTATCGATGGCTATTCTTAAGCCTTCCAGTATATGCGCTCTCTTCTGCGCCTTGTCCAGGTCGAATTTCGTTCTTCTTGTAACGACGTCCTCCTGGTGCTTCAAATACTCTTCCAGTATTCTCTTTAACGTAAGCACCTCCGGCTTGCCGTTTACAAGAGCTATCATTATAACGCCGAACGTTTCCTGAAGCTGTGTGTATTTATAAAGCTGATTAAGTATTACGTTGGCGTTCGTATCTTTTTTCAGCTCGATAATTATTTTTATATCGTCTCCGGAAGAAGCGTCGTAAAGGTCGCTTATTCCGTCTACCCTTTTATCCTTTACAAGGTCGGCTATTTTTTCTATAAGACGCAGTTTGTTTACCATATACGGTATTTCGGTAACGACTATTCTTTCACGGCCGTTATTCATTGTCTCTATTTCCACAGAGGAACGTACTATGATTTTGCCCCTGCCTGTCTTATATGCCGCCCTTATGCCGCTTTTTCCGAGGATAGTTGCGCCCGTGGGGAAGTCGGGACCTTTTATGTATTCCATAAGGTCTTCGATTTCCGTATCTCTGCCCTCTTTTTTGTTGTCTATCATAAGGACTACGCCGTCTATTACCTCTCCCAGGTTATGCGGAGGTATATTTGTAGCCATACCTACGGCTATACCCGTCGCTCCGTTTAAAAGGAGGTTGGGTATTCTGGATGGAAGAACTACGGGTTCTTTCTCATTTTCATCATAGTTAGGTACAAAATCGACTGTATTTTTATCAATATCCGCAAGCATGGCCGCGGTTATTTTTGACATTCTCGCCTCTGTATACCTGCTGGCAGCCGCGCCGTATCCGTCTATGGAACCGAAGTTTCCGTGTCCGTCAACGAGCATATATCTCATGGAGAAATTCTGCGCCATTCTTACCATTGCCTGATAAATGGAGCTGTCGCCGTGGGGGTGGTATTTACCCATTGTATCGCCGACTATACGGGCGGACTTTCTGTACCCCTTATTGGGGTCAAGGTTCATCTCGTTCATCGAGTAGAGTATACGTCTCTGAACGGGTTTCAGACCGTCTCGCACATCGGGCAGCGCCCTGGCTACAATAACGCTCATGGCGTAATCTATATAACATTGCTTCATTTCCTCGTTAATATCGACGGAAACGACCTTATCCAATTCTTTTTCACTCATTTTAAAAACTCCTTAGAAAGTTTCTCTTTCTTAAAAGAAAGGGAATAAAGAACTTTTGAAGAAAAACCGATTTTTCCTCATACTCATATTTTTTAAACCAAAACCGTAAAAACGGTAACCAACTTGACTTATATTTTGTCTATGTCAAAACCGAAAAGTTTTATCGGAACTTTTAGGTTTCTCACCGACAGATAAGATAAAATCTCAAGAGATTTTCGCTTAAGCTCCGCTCACCTCATAAGTCTGCGTAATTCACTTCCGCAGGCGGCTATGCCTTACCCTTTGCCTATGCCCGAACCGAAAAGTTTTATCGTAGCTTTTAGGTTTCTCTCTGACAAATAAGATAAAATCTCAAAAGATTTTCGCTTAACCGCTCCGCTCACTTCATACGTCTGTGGAATTCACTTCCGCAGGCGGCTATGCCTTACCCTTTGCCTATGCCCGAACCGAAAAGTTTTATCGGAACTTTTCGGTTTCTCACCGACAGACAAGAAAAAATCTCAAAAGATTTTTTCTTAAGCGCCTTGCGCGCTTTAAAAATCCATCTCCGCATACTGGGCGTTTTCCGCAATAAACTCTCGTCTCGGCTCTACGTTATCGCCCATAAGCATACTGAATATCTCGTCCGCGGTTATGGCGTCCTCCAGACTGACGCGCTTCAATATTCTGTGTTCCACAGCCATTGTCGTATCCCTCAGCTGGTCAAAGTCCATTTCTCCCAGACCTTTATATCTCTGTACGTCTTTTATTCCCGTTCTGCCTATTTCGTTATAGAGCTTTTCAAGCTGTGCGTCGTCGTATACGTAATAATGCTGCTTGTTTTTCTCCACCCTGTAAAGCGGCGGCTGTGCTATATAAACCTTGCCCTCTTTTATCAATTCCTGCATATAGCGATAGAAGAACGTCAGAAGAAGCGTTCTGATGTGCGCTCCGTCTACGTCGGCATCGGTCATTATTACTATTTTGTGGTATCTCAGTTTGGAAATGTCGAAATCGTCCGATATGCCCGTTCCGAAGGCAGTTATCATATTCTTTATTTCCTCGCTGTTGAGTATCCTGTCAAGTCTTGCCTTTTCCACGTTGAGTATTTTACCTCTGAGCGGAAGTACCGCCTGCGTTCTGGGGTCTCTCGCCTTTATGGCGGAACCGCCGGCGGAGTTACCCTCTACTATATATATTTCGCATTCCGTAGGGTCTTTGCTTGTGCAGTCCGTCAGCTTGCCCGGAAGCTTTGTATTTTCAAGACCCGTCTTTCTTCTTACAAGCTCCCTTGCTTTTCTGGCTGCGTCCCTTGCCCTGGAAGCAAGAAGTCCTTTTTCAAAGATTGTTTTTCCTACGGACGGATTTTCCTCCAGGAAATATTCCAGTTTTTCCGAAAGCACGGATTCAACGGCGCTTTTTGCCTCGCTGTTTCCGAGCTTTGCCTTTGTCTGTCCCTCAAACTGCGGCTCGCTTATCTTTATATTGATGACAGCCATTATTCCCTCTCGTATATCGTCTCCCGTAAGGGATTTATCGCCGTCTTTAAGCAGTCCGAATTTTCTTCCGTACTCGTTTACGGTCTTTGTCAGTCCGGATTTAAAGCCTGCCAGATGCGTTCCGCCGTCAGTTGTGTTTATATTGTTTACAAAGGAGAATATCGTCTCGTTATACTCGTCGTTATGCTGGAAAGCTACCTCAACATAAACTCCGTCCTTGCTTCCCTCCGCATAGAATATTTCGGGATAAAGCGGCGTTCTTGTCCTATTGGCATACTGTACAAATTCCTTTATGCCGCCTTCGTAATGGAAATGATACTCTCTTTTTACATCCTGCTTATAATCGTCATGGTCTCTTTCCTCGTCGCTTCTTCTGTCGTAAAGGTTTATTTTAAGTCCCTTTGTGAGGAAAGCGGTCTCTCTGAAGTGATATGCGAGGGTTTTGCACGAATATACGACGGTCTCGAATATTTCAGCGTCGGGCTTGAACATTACAAGCGTTCCGTGGTCGTCCGTATCTCCCACAACCGTAAGGGGCGTCATAACCTTTCCCCTTTCGTATCTCTGGGAATACATCTTTCCGTCAACGGCAACCTTTACCTCCAGCCATTCGCTGAGGGCGTTTACAACCGATGCGCCTACGCCGTGGAGTCCTCCGGAAACCTTGTAGCTGCTTCCTCCGAATTTACCTCCGGCATGGAGTATTGTGAAAACGACTTCTACCGTAGGTATCCCTTTCTGGTGGTGTATACCGACAGGTATTCCTCGTCCGTTATCCTTTACGGAAATAATGTTGCCCGGAAGTATTTCCACATCTATCTCCGAACAATAGCCTTCCAACGCCTCGTCAACGGCATTGTCCACTATTTCGTAAACAAGATGATGAAGTCCCTTTGATGAGGTCGAACCGATATACATACCCGGTCTTTTTCTGACAGCCTCAAGTCCTTCCAGTACTTGTATTGAACTTTCGTTATACTCTGTCGACATTTTATAAATCTCTCCTTAAAAACCCCGAAAGGTTCTCTGTATTTTATACACGAAAAACTATGTGTCCTCGATTCGCAATATAAGTCCATTATAGCACAAAAAGCCTGTTTTTACAAGGAAACAGGCTCTTTAAATTAAAAATAAACTATGAAATTTTAATAAAAACATACTATTGTTTTTAACAAAAAATTATCGGCTCACTTTTTTAAAATCTCCGTTTTGCACATTATATAAGGTGCAGTCTTTTATATATTTACCAATGCTGTCCTCCACACCCGTACACGTTATAAACGTCTGGAGATTTCCTATATTATCCATAAGATATGTTTGTCTGCTTTCGTCCAGTTCGCTTAAAACGTCGTCCAGTAAAAGTACGGGTTCTTCGCCGGTTTCGCTTTTTATAAGCTCTATTTCCGCCAGCTTTGCCGAAAGGGACGCCGTCCTCTGCTGTCCTTGGGAGCCGTAGGATTTTGTGTCGTTTCCGTCTATAAAAAACAGCATATCGTCCTTATGCGGTCCGCAGGATGTGGAACCAAGCGCAATATCCCTCTGTCTGTGGTATTTCAGCCTTTCCTCCATACTGCCCTCTTCGCAGTTGGGTTTGTACTCCACGGAAAGACTTTCCTTACCGTCGGTTATGCCCGAATGTATCCGTCCGGAAATATCGCACAGCCTTTTTACAAAGTCCGCTCTTTTTGCCGTTATTCGCTCCCCACAGGCGCAAAGCTGCATATCCCATATATCCAGAGTATCCTCGGCGCTTCTGTCCTTATACAGCGTTTTAAGCAGGTTATTTCGCTGTTTAAGTATTTTGTAGTAGTCCTGCAAATCATGGCAGTATAAACGGCTCAGCTGGCAAAGCTCTATATCCATAAACCTTCTGCGTTCGGACGGGCCTCCCTTTACAAGACGAAGATCCTCCGGCGAAAATATGACCGCCGTAAGATTTCCGAAAAACTCCGACATTTTCCTGATAGGAATGCCGTTTACCGCCATTCCCTTTCTTTCGTCCCTTTTTAAATGGACGTCTATCCTGTCCGAGGAATTTTCCCGAATTACAAAAGTACGGATATGCGCTTGGTCATATCCGAACTTTATAAGCTGGCTTTCACTTCTTGTCCTTTGGGATCTGCCGGTGGAGCATATATAGACGGATTCCAACAGGTTTGTTTTCCCCTGGGCATTGTCTCCGTAAAATATGTTTATGCCCTTTCCGAAATCTATGGTCGTATCCTTTATGTTTCTGAAACTCATTAAGGAAATATTTTTAATATACATACTTATTCATGCTCCACTTTAACGGAACCGAATTCCTCCACTTCCACAAGATCGCCGGGATATATTTTTTTGCCGCGTTCCAAAACGGTTTCGCCGTTTACGCTTACATAGCCGTTTACTATAAGCGTTTTGGCGTCAGACCCCTGGGATACAAGGCTGGCAAGCTTTAAAAGCTGTCCCAGTTTTATATAATCCGTATTTATCAATATTTTTTCATCATCCATCAAAAACTCGCCTCCGTTTCTTATGCCGATTTACATTCTCAAAGGAAGAACAAGATATTTATAGCTGTCTCCCTCTACCGGCTTGAAAACGCACGGGCTGAGCTGCGTATTGAAATGGATATAAACTTCCTCATCGTCTATGGCTCTGAGAGCGTCAATAAGGTATTTGGGGTTAAAAGCTATAAGAAGCTTGTCTCCGTCTATTTCCGCGGAAACCTCCTCATAAGCCGTACTTGTTTCGGCATTGGACGTAATTATTATATTACTTCCCGATATTTCCATTTTAACGGGTATCTTTCTTGAATCCCTTGCAATAAGAGAAGCTCTTTCCAAACTGTTGAGCATTTCGTTTTTGTTAATTTTTGCTGATGTTTTATAGTCGTTTGTAAAGCTCTGCTGATACTTGATAAAATCCCCCTGGATAAGACGTGAAACAACGATATTTCCGTCAATATCAACCATTATGTGGTTATCGGTAAAATATATAACGGCCTTTTCGTCTTCATCGGCTGAAAGAATTTTGGCAATTTCACCAAGAGATTTGCCCGGCACTATGGCGCTTTTTGTTCCGGAAGATTGAACAAGCTCCGACTGTTTATAAGAAATACGGTAACCGTCCACAGAAACAAAATCTATCATATTTCCTTCGATTTCTATATATTCGCCTGTTAATATCGGTTTGGATTCGTCCTGAGAAACCGAAAAAATAGTCTGACGTATAAGATTTTTCAATTCTGTTTGTGAAATTACATACTTATCGTTTTTTTCAACTTCCGGTATGGGAGGGAAATCTTCTCCGTTCTGTCCGGAAATTTTAAATTCGCTTTTTCCGCAAGATATTGTAGCAACAAACTTATCATCAACGGAAATATTGACTTCTTCACCGTTTACTTTTCTTATTATATCGGAGAAAAACTTCGCTTCGAGAGCAACGTTTCCTTCGGTTTCTATATCGGCGTCTATGTATGCCGATTCTATGGCAAGCTCCATGTCGTTTGATGTAAGTTTTAGTCCGTTTTCGTCCGCTGTCAGAAGAATACATTCCAATATAGGAAGAGTAGTTCTCGACGATACGGCTTTTGATACTATATTAATGGCGTTTAACAACGAATCTTTTGAACAGCTAAGTTTCATTTGTTGATAACTCCTTTCTGTATAAAACATAAATATATAAATAGTTCTTCCCGTAGTAGTAATAGTAGAGGCTGTTAATATGTTGAAAACAGAAGTTATCCCCAAAAACAGTGGGATTTCGGCTGTTGGAAAGCATGTTTAAAACTCCTGTGGAAAATTAAAGTTATACACAGTTTTAACATTGACGATAAAAATATAAAAATAATCCACAATATAATTTTTTCATAAACATGTTATCAACATGGTTTTCAACCGCTGTTTTTTTGTCAAATAAAAGCGGTTATTCGCCTTTTATTCTGTTTTCCAGCTCGAATATTACGCTTTGGAGATTTTTATCGGTTTTCAGGCTGTCCTGGATTTTATTTATGCCGTGGATAATAGTAGTATGGTCTCTGCCGCCGAAATGTTCGCCCAGCTTAGGCAGTGAAAGATCCAGAAGCTGTCTGGAAAGATACATGGCGACCTGTCTCGGCTTCGCTATGGAGCTGTTCCTTTTGGAGCCGATTATATCTTCCGGACGTATATTGTAGTACTGCGCCACTATTTCCTGTATTCTTTCCGGCGTTATTTCTATGGCTGCCTGCTCGTTGAAAATATCCTTTAACGCGCTTTCCGCCAAGGATTTCGTTATCTGCGCCTGGGTAAGCTTTGCGTATGCCACTACCCTTGTCAGCGCGCCTTCCAGCTCTCTTATATTGGAGCTTATGTTCTTTGCTATATATGCCAGAACCTCGTTGTCTATTTCCAGATTTTCGTTTTCCGCCTTCTTTTTAAGTATGGCAATCCTTGTTTCAAAATCCGGAGGCTGTATATCGGCTATAAGTCCGCCTTCAAAACGGCTTCTGAGCCTGTCCTCCAGCGTTTTTATCTCCTTGGGAGGGCGGTCGCTGGATATGATTATCTGTTTGTTGGCGTCATGCAGGGCGTTGAAAGTATGGAAGAACTCCTCCTGCGTACGTTCTTTCTGCGATATAAACTGTATATCGTCGATTAGAAGAACGTCGATATTTCTGTATTTTCTTCGGAATTCTTCATTATTATCGTCTCTGATTGAGTTGATAAGCTCGTTTGTAAATGTTTCGCATGAGGCGTAAAGTACCTTTGTATTGGGGTTTTGATCCAGTATGTAATGCGCTATGGAATGCATAAGATGCGTTTTACCCAGACCTACGCCGCCGTAAAGGAAAAACGGGTTATACGCCTTTGCCGGAGCTTCCGCTACAGCCAATGAAGCCGCGTGTGCCATGCGGTTGCTGTTGCCCACAACGAATGTGCTGAAAACATATTTCGGGTTAAGGTTGCTGTCAAAGGCGGTTTTGGACTTTGTCTGTTTTGTTTCTTCCTTAATAACCTCTTCGATTTTTTCGTCCCCGGAGATGATATGTACCTTATATTCACAGCCCATTATATGCTTTACGGAATTTTCTATAAGGGACAAAAACCTTGTCTCCACCATGCTTTTTATAAAACTTTCGTCGATCCTCAAAACTACCGTGTTTCCCGAAATTTTTACCGGAACTATCGGTTCTATCCATGTTTTGAATGATATCGGAGATATTTCAGGTTCCAAAAGGGCGAGCGTGCCTGCCCAAAGTTCCGATATATCCATTTAGACTACCTCCCTGATTGTTAATAAATTATCTGATTTATACACAGCCTGTCTGTTAATTATGTTGATAACTCGATTTTAATATGAAAATTTTGTCGTTAATTAACATTTTCAAGATTTAACTTATCAAAATAATTAACAGACACGTTTTTTCCTTAAAAACAGCTTGTTTTATTTATATTTTAAAAGTTATTCACAGACTTATCAACAGTTTGTTGATAACTTTCCGCAAAAGTTTTGATGTTAATAACTTCAGTTTTGCACAGATGTGTATTCTGTTCATTAAATATAACAAAAATATAAATTTTTATCAACACGAAAGATTACCAAACATTGACCGTTACCGTATATGCCGTTTTATACTGTGATAAAAAAACAACATATTGATTGGTTTTTAAAAGAACCTACTATATTATTGAAAACATAAAATTAATTATAAATTTTCTTGACGATACGGGCTTTATTGAATATAATGATAACAGTGCTTGCCCATGAGCAAGGATTTCTTATGCAATAAAAAGGAGGTGCATGCGGGTATGAAAATGACATTCCAGCCTAAAAAGAGACAGAGAAGCAAAGTTCACGGCTTCAGAAAAAGAATGGCGACAGCCAACGGAAGAAAGGTTTTAGCTGCAAGAAGAAAAAAAGGCAGAAAAGTATTATCAGCATAATTTTGAAAATCTTTAGCATATACAGATATAATAAGACCGCTGAGAGTGGTCTTTTATATTATGCGGCGCTTTTTTGGAAAAATCCTGAAGAGAGGGATAGATTGTGGAGTTTACGGAGTCACTCAGAAAGAACTTTCAGTTCAGACACGTATATAACAGGGGGAAATCGCTGGCGAACCGCCACCTTGTAATGTATGTAATTAAAAACGGAAAAAATATAAACAGGCTCGGTATTTCCGTAAGCAAAAAGGTCGGTAAAAGCGTCGTAAGGAGCAGAGTTACCAGGCTTATCCGCGAAAGTTACCGTCTGAGCGAGAATACGGTCGCAAAGGGATACGATATTGTCGTTATAGCAAGGGTGTCGGCAAACGCGGCGCAGTATGCGGACATATACCGTTCGCTGAACCATCTTCTCAGAAAACACGGTCTTTTGACGGATAAAGCCCATATTTCCGAAAAGAGCTGATTTATTGATGAAAAAATTGCTGAAGAAATTATTTTTGGCGCTGATAAGGTTTTATCAGCTTTGTATATCGCCTCATTTTCTTCCGACATGCCGCTTTACGCCGACGTGCTCGCAGTATGCCTTTGAGGCTATTACAAAATACGGCCCTTTTAAAGGGTTATACCTCAGTATAAGACGGATTTTAAAATGCCACCCTTTCCATGAGGGCGGATATGACCCGGTTCCGTAAAAAAGATTCTTATTTTTCGCAGTCTTAAGGAGGACAACAAAAAGTGTTCAATTCATTTCTTGCCGGCGCGCCGGTACTGTTGAAGGCCGGAAGCCCCGGATTCATAGTCGGACCTATCGCCAAGCTGATGGGTATTGTTTACAACTGGTTATTCAACTTCATTTATTCGTTTACACAGACAGGTACACTTGTACTGGCAATCATACTTTTTACTTTACTTGTAAAACTTATACTGTTCCCGTTGTCTTATAAGCAGATAAAAGGCTCGTACAGGATGCAGATGCTCCAGCCTCAGCTTAACAAAATCAGGGCGAAATACGCAGGTAAGACAGACGAGGACTCTCAGAGAAGAATGGCTTTTGAAATTCAGGAGTTCCAGAGGGAAAACGGAGCGAGCATGTTCGCAGGATGTCTGCCTATGCTCATACAGCTTCCTATACTCTATGCTCTTTACTATATCTTCAATCAGCCGTATGAATATGTAGGCGTAATCAACGACGTTTACACAAACATAACGCAGGGACTTTTAAATATTGACGCAGCTACAAGGGTAGAGGTATTAAAACCCATAATACTCGCAAAAAATATGACTGTTGACGTTTCGGTATTCGACCAGGTAATGGGTCTTGTAAGAACCATGTCCGCAGCGGACTGGAACGGAGTGCTTACAAGTCTCGGACAGTCGGCGGGAGAGCTTTCCGCAATACTTGCGCAGAAACATTCGATAGAATATTTCTTCGGTCTTAACCTTGTATCTTTTGCGGGACTCAGGTTCCCCGGTGTTCTGGTTCCCATATGCGCCGGTCTTACTACATATCTTTCGACATGGTATATGCAGAGAAAGCAGAAAGTTATCATGGGCGGACAGGAAGACCAGATGGCTGCCGGAATGACAAAATCAATGAACATAGTAATGCCTATCATGATGGGCGTTATCACAATAAACGTGCCTATAGCGCTCGGTATATACTGGACTCTTTCAAACCTTTTCTCCGTAATACAGACATGGGGAACATACAAGGTGCTTGAAAACAAAGAGAAAAAGGGAGAGCTTGTTTTCAAAGACAAGAAGAAAAAGAAAAAAGACGAACCCGAACCGCCTAAGAGCACGATAGTAGACAGAAACAAATTTACAAACCAGAAGGGAGCGGGCGACAGTGGACGCAATACAAAAAACAGGTAAGACGGTTGACGAAGCTGTAAACGCAGCCCTCGCAGAACTGAAAATATCAAAGGAAGACGCCGAGATAGAAATTATCGAGGAAGGTTCCAGAGGATTTTTGGGAGTATTCGGAGCCAAAGACGCCGTTGTAAAGGTTAAGAAGAAATTTAATCCCGAAAAGACGGCAAAGGATTTCCTTAAAGAAATGTTTATCGCAATGGGACTTATCGTAAATGTGGAGACAAGCCTTACCGACAAACATCTGGAAATAAAAATAAGCGGCGACGATATGGGTATAATAATCGGAAAAAGAGGACAGACCCTCGACGCCATACAGTATCTTGTAAACCTTGTCGTAAACAAGGGAACTGCGCCTTATATAAGCGTTACGCTCGATACTGAAAATTACAGGGAAAGAAGAAAGGAAACCCTGGAAACACTTGCCCATAACCTTGCCAGAAAGGTTAAGCATACGGGCAAAAACGTCGTGTTAGAGCCGATGAACCCCTATGAAAGAAGAATAATACATTCATCGCTTCAAAACGACAGATACGTTACTACATATTCCGAGGGAGAAGAACCTCACAGAAATGTCGTAATAGCGCTTAAAGAAAAAAAGAAAACAGCAGAATGATATTTACGCCCGATAGTTTCTATCGGGCTTTTTAGAATAAAGGGGAAATATTATGAAAATCTATTTGGACGACCCCATAGCCGCCGTATCCACCCCTGTGGGAAACGGAGGCATAGGAATAGTAAGAATAAGCGGAAAAGGCTGCGTGGATATTGCCGATAAAATATTCGTATCAGCCGACGGAAAAAAATTAGCCGAGAAAAAATCCCATACAATATCCTACGGAAAAATATGCGACCCCGTAACAGGCGCGGTAATAGACGAGGTTCTTGTTATGCTAATGCTTTCTCCCAGAACATATACGAGGGAGGACGTGGTGGAGATAAACTGCCACGGAGGTATGCTTGTAACAAACAAAGTATTGGAAACCGTCCTTAACAACGGGGCAAGGTCAGCCGAACCGGGTGAGTTTACAAAAAGAGCGTTTTTAAACGGCAGGATAGACCTTTCTCAGGCGGAAGCCGTAATGGACATCATAGATTCCAAAACTGAGCTTTCCAGAAAAGCCGCCGTCAGCCAGCTGGAGGGCGGACTGAAAAACAAGGTGCATGAGCTGAGGGAAGAAATACTGGATATGACAGCCGCCATAGAAGCAGCCATAGATTATCCCGAACACGACGTGGAGGAGGAAACCTATTCCGTTATGGCGGAAAGGGTAAACAGGCTGAAAGCGGAGATAAACAAACTTTTAGCTACAGCCGACATGGGCAGGATAATAAGAGAAGGAGTAGAAGCCGTAATTTTGGGTAAACCAAACGTCGGAAAAAGTTCTCTGCTTAATCTGCTGCTGATGGAGGAAAGGGCAATCGTTACCGATATACCGGGCACGACAAGGGATACCGTTGAGGAATATATGAATCTGGGCGGTATTCCCGTAAAAATAGTCGATACGGCAGGTATAAGGGAAACAGGAGACACCGTTGAAAAAATAGGCGTGGAGAAGTCCAGAACAAGGGCGGAAAACGCCGATATAATATTTTTGGTTCTGGATGCTTCCATCGGAATAACAGACGATGATAAAGAAATATTGGAATTTATAAAGGGAAAAAACGCCATTATACTTGTAAATAAAACGGATATAGCCGTGAATATTGATACGGAGCTGTTATGCCGTTATACTGATAGAGAAAATATAATTTTCGTTTCCGTTAAGGAAAACGAGGGAATGGACAGGCTGACGGAAAGATTTAAAGAAATGTTCCTCAGCGGAGATGTGGAAGCCAAAGAAAGCGTTATGATAAATAATGTAAGGCATAAAAATATGCTTGCCAAGGCGATAGAGGCTTTGGACAGAGCTTCTGTAACCATAGAGACCCGTATGCCCGAGGATTTTATATCCATGGATCTTCAGGACGCTCTTACAGCCCTCGGTGAAATAACGGGAGACAGTGTTGATGATGAGATAATAGACAGGATATTTACAAGATTCTGTCTCGGCAAATAAGGAGGAAAAGCAATGTCTTATTTAGCGGAAGAAGCCGACGTTATCGTAGTCGGAGGAGGACACGCCGGTTGCGAGGCCGCCCTGGCGGCTGCCAGAATGGGACTGAAAACCATAATATTCGCCATAAGCCTTGACAGCATAGCGATGATGCCGTGTAACCCAAGCATAGGCGGAAGCTCCAAAGGACACCTCGTAAGGGAGATAGACGCCCTCGGCGGTGAAATGGGCAAAAACATAGATAAAACATATATACAGACAAAAATGCTCAATACGGGAAAGGGCCCTGCCGTATATTCACTGAGGGCGCAGGCCGATAAGGGCAGATACCAGCGTGAAATGAAAAGGACTCTGGAAAAAACCGAAAACCTTTATATCAGACAGGGCGAGGTAACGCAGGTTCTTGTGGAGGACGGAGCCGTTACGGGAGTAATGACTTCATCACAGGCGGAATACAGGGCAAAGGCTGTTGTTCTCTGCATGGGAACATACATGAAGGCAAGATGTCTTTACGGTGAAACCATAGTGCACAGCGGCCCCAACGGACTTATGCCTGCAACGGAACTGAGCAAATCTTTATTGGATTTGGGAATAACATTATATCGTTTTAAAACGGGAACGCCTGCCAGAATAGACGGAAATACAATAGATTTTTCAAAAATGACTCCCCAGTACGGCGATGAAAATATTGTTCCGTTCTCCTTTGAAAATACTCCCGAGGAGATAAAGCGCGAACAGGTTCCTTGCTATCTTGCATATACAAATGCGGACACACATAATCTCATAAGGGAAAACCTTCACCGTTCGGCAATGTACGGCGGACTTATACACGGAACGGGCCCCAGATACTGTCCGTCCATAGAGGATAAAATAGTCAGATTTGCCGATAAAGAAAGACACCAGATATTTATAGAGCCTGAGGGAGAGGATACATGCGAAATGTACATACAGGGTATGTCCACATCTCTTCCCGAGGAAGTACAGGTACAGATGTACAGAACGATACCCGGCATGGAAAACTGCCGAATAATGCGAAACGCCTACGCCATAGAATACGACTGTATAGACGCCACGCAGCTGAAGCTGAGTCTGGAGTTTAAGAAAATAAAGGGACTTTTCTCCGCAGGACAGTTTAACGGAAGCAGCGGATATGAAGAGGCTGCCGCACAGGGACTTATAGGCGGAATAAACGCCGCCAGATACGTTCAGGGCAGAGAACCTCTTGTTCTCGACCGTTCCGAAGCATATACGGGAGTGCTTATAGACGACCTTGTAACCAGGGGAAGTAAGGAGCCGTACCGTATGATGACATCAAGGGCAGAATACAGGCTGCTTTTAAGACAGGATAACGCAGACGAAAGACTTACGAAAAAGGGCTATGAAGTCGGCCTTATTACCGAAGAAAGATATGAAAGATTTCTGAAAAAGCAGGAAATGATTAACGAGGAAATAGAGCGTGTAAACCATGTGGGCGTTACGCCTAAGGAGGAAACGCAGCTTCTTTTGGACAAGTACGGCAGTACAAGGCTGAAATCGGGAGTGAAGCTTTGCGACCTTATAAAACGTCCTGAGCTGGATTATTTTAAGCTGGAGGAAGCCGACCCCGAAAGACCGGAACTGCCATTTGACGTAAAGGAAGAAGTCAACATAAAAATAAAGTATGAGGGATATATAAGACAGCAGATGAACCAGGTGGAACAGTTTAAAAAAATGGAAAACAAACTGCTGCCGCCCGATATAGACTATAACGAAATAAAAAACCTGAGAATAGAGGCAATGCAGAAGCTGAACAATATACGTCCTTCTTCCATAGGACAGGCGTCCAGAATAACGGGCGTTTCCCCTGCGGATATTACGGTACTGCTTATTTATATGGAACAGAACAAAAAAAGGAGCGAATAATATGTCCGATTTGGAAAAGCTGCTCTTTGACAGCTGCCGCAAAATAAATATCGAATTGAACGACAGACAGATAAAACAGTTTATGGATTACAAGGATATGCTCCTTGAGTGGAATGAAAAAATGAACCTTACAGCCATAACCGATGAAAGGGAAATAATGCTGAAGCATTTTGCCGACTGCCTTATAATAAATTCCGCAGTTGAAACATCTGGTAAAAATATAATAGACGTCGGTACCGGCGCGGGATTTCCCGGCGTTCCCGTAAAAATAGCCGACCCGTCGGTAAAAATGACCCTTTTGGATTCACTTAATAAAAGGATAACATTTTTGAACGAGCTGACAAAAAAACTGGAACTGGATAACGTGGACTGTATACACATGAGGGCAGAGGACGGGGGAAGCGATAAGAAACTCCGTGAAAGCTTCGATATGTGCGTATCGAGGGCGGTTGCGAACCTTGCCGTACTATGCGAATATTGTCTGCCGTTCGTAAAGGTCGGAGGACAGTTCATATCCATGAAAGGGCCCGACGTATCGGAAGAAATAGCCGAGGCCGAAAAGGCGGTAAAAGTTCTGGGCGGAGAAATAACGGAGGTCAAAAAAGCCGTTATACCTGAAACGGATATAACCCACAGTCTTATAATAATAAAGAAGGTAAAGCCGACTCCGTCCAAATATCCGAGAAAAGCCGGAAAAGCGAAGAAAGAACCGATAATCTGACAGATTATTTGTATTATATTGACACAATTTTGTATGTATAAATAAAACTTCCTCTGGAAAAATATGTTATAATTTTGGCAGAAATTGCAAATTAGCTTATTTTTATGAGGAGGTTTTTTTATGGCAGTGCAACTTTTAAATGAGACGAATGTAATGGCTTTACCTATCGACGACATAAAACCGAACCCGTATCAGCAGAGAAAGTATTTTGATTTCTATTCCCTTAACAGGCTGACGGAATCCATAAAAAAATACGGCGTTATACAGCCTGTAACCGTAAGGCTTGTCAACGGCAAAACATACGAACTGGTGGCAGGCGAAAGACGTCTGAGGGCGGCAAGGGCGGCAGGACTGAAAACAATACCGGCTGTTTTTATCGACGCCGACGAGGAGGAAAGCTCCGTTATTTCTTTTATAGAAAATCTCCAAAGAAAAACGCTGAGCTATATGGAGGAAGCGGAAGGATATAAGGCGCTGACAGATGATTTCGGTATGGATATAGATGAAATATCGACAAAAACAGGCGTCAGCTGTTCATTGATAACAAACAGACTGAAAATACTGGAACTGCCCGAAGAGGCGCTGAAAATAATATCCGAAAACAGCCTCAGCGAACAGCATGTGAAGCCTGTATTGAAAATACCCGACGATAAGCTGCGTACGGAGGCTGTCAGAGAAATAGCCGAAAAAGATATGTCTGTGAAAAAAGCTGAGGACTATGTGGATAAGATTTTATTTTATCTGAGATTTGGGGAAAGAGGACAAAAAATAAAAACCTCCTTTAACGATATGAAGCTGTTTACAAATTCCATAAAACAGACAGTCGATACCGTCAGAAAAGCCGGAATACCGGCATATTATGACATAGCGGAGACTGACGGAAGTTTGGAGATTAATATAAAGGTAATATACGGTTCGGAAAGCTTTGCAAACAAGGAATGAGTTGTTGTGTAAATTACGGAAATAAAAAATCAGGTTGTGTAAAAAAGCCGTTTGGTTTATATATTTTTTAATTCGGTTTTAAATAGTAAATAAAACAGGGAGACACTTTGGGCAACGCCAGATAAGGAAGTATTTAATATAAGATACGGTATAACTCAGTATAATGGGTTACGCCGTTTTCTTATATTCAGAAAATGTCAATATAATTTCCCTGCTTGTTATAGTATGAGACATCGCAATTCCCGTTCCGTAAGTTGTAGTCTTTACTATAATGTACCGGATTCTCACCGTAGTGTCGTTATGCAGATACCGTACAAACTTTGTATCGCTCATTTCCACGCAATGCACGAAAAGTTCACTCACGCTGTTGCTCCTCCTCTTCCTAAAAAGTCGGTTGCCTTTCGAGGCTCTGACAGTTTTGGAAAAATATTTTTGTGAAGCTTTTATTTTCTATATGAAGCACTATTGCAAATAAGTTGTCTAATTTGACTGTGTGATTTTTGGTGTGAATTTTAACGCAAGTCAAAATCGACAACAAAAGTTGTCTTAAACGACTACTAAATTCAAAAACACTGTGCTATAATATAAAATTATAAAGATTATGAAGGAGAAATTATGGGGAATTTGAAAAACAATATCGACCACCATATGAAATTAAAAGGAATAAAGATGTATAGCCATTTGCTCGTTGATATTGCTCATGAATTAGGAATTAAAGGGCAAGAAGCATATATATTTGCAAAAAGAGAAAAATCCAACTTTTCAAAAATGTTAAAAGAAGAAAGGCCACTTAAATACGACTTTATTATCCCTTTGGAAAAAATATTCGGTGTTTCATTAGCCAGATTATTAGAGGAAGATGCGTATAAATTTCCTGTAGAAAAAGATAATGTGCCGTTCAATAAAGGATTCAGATATTACGCATATTTAGATGATCCAAAATTATATAAAGAAGACTTCGACTTATTGCTTTCAAAAGATGGGAAGTCCATCCTTACTAAAACCGATGAATTTGAGAAAACATTTCTTGATTATTTGGTGGAATATCACTCGGTAAATGGTGTTAGATATCTTCACGACGAATATGGGATAAAATTGAAATGGTATCACAATCAATTTGAATTTACAAAAAACAATAAAGGTATACTGTGGGTTCATTTTGAAAACTGTATTGAGTTTGCTCGTCTTGTTGCAAGTTTAAATGATGTGGAACTGTTCAATGATATTTATGATTCCTACAATATGTTTTTTACAAACGGTCATTACGGTCCAGAAGATTGTATTTTTTGCCAAAGTGAATATTTAGAAATAATGCTGGACAATGATGGCTTGTTCCATTCGATATTTGAAACAAAACCTTATGAGCTTAAGCTTGGGAGCATTGGTAGAAGAAAGAAACAAGTTGATTCTATTACATATCGTTCTATTAATCCGATAATCAACAACTGCTTAAGATATGCTTTAAAATATTTGGATAGATATAAGCATAGAGCAATAGATATATTAAGGTTCGGAATTGACCATAATAGAAGAATAGCCAGCAAGATTGTTTTTAACGATTGTTACATTTGCAATGAACTTGGTGGATTAAAAGATTTTAAAAAAGAAGATTACTATGATATTGTTGTTTTTGCCGATGTAAAAGTAAACGATGAGGAAATAGAATGTTTAATTAATCAATTGCCAAAATTCAAAAAATTGTCTTAAGACAAGGAGAAAGGAGTTTATATGTATGAGCAGAAATTTTTTTGATTATGATGACGGGGATTTTGCATATACCATTTCCAATAATATGGCAATTGACTCAGACGGCGATTTGCTAATGCGTATGGGAGACAATATGGCGATGAATATGGTGTCAGGTGATTTGCATTTTATTTCAGGTTGGTCTGATGATGATGACTAAATTTGATGGTATCATGGATTATTCCTGCCGACATTGTTTCCTTATTCCACCGTTTATATTGCAGCAATGAATTTTAAGATAGATGAATACGCGATTTTATTTTTGAACATAAAGAAAGACAGCGCAAAAAGCATTTCCGCATTTTACGCTGTCTTTTTGCCTTTGCAACGCACATATAAAGTTGTATTTCAATCTTGTTTTCCATTACTGCCCTATATGGCGTTAGCTTTTTTGCGTCTCCCTGTTTTTTATATTTGTTTGGGTATTCCCATTCTTTTAAGCTGTTCTTCATCAATTGCGGCTTTGTATACGGCGACATATTCGTCAAATGTAACGGGATTGTCGAATATAAGAAGCTCCATGTCCGTATCGTATATGTCGGCGTGTATGCCCGATTCTTTCATACCGTTTCTTAAATAAAATGCCTTTCGGCTTACCCTTTGGGCGTTATTTTCCGCATTTTTATCGGGCGTTTCTATTTCAAGAAAAATTTTGCTGTCTTTATATCTGTCGGATATAAGTTTCAAAGCCTTTCCGCCTATACCGCCGTTTCGCTTGCTTTCATCTACCGCAAAATAGTCTATAAGAACCTTATCTTCATATAAGATAGTTATTACAAGACCGAGAAATTCTCCGTCCTCGTTTTCCAGCGAAAGTATTTCCATACTGCCGTTATCCGCATTTTTTTCCATAAGGTCGAACGGTTTCCTTTCGCTTTCGGGAAACGCCCTTATATACAGTTCTTTAAGGTTATTCAAATTTGCGTCCGCTTTTTTCAGTATCATAGTTGTTACCTTTTATAATTCTACCTTTCTGTCCAATATCATAAATGATGTCTGTGATGTGCCGATAAGCTTGTTCTGCGTTACATCGAAAACCTCGCCGTTCATATTAACTATCGTTCTTCCGTGGGATACGGCTTTTGCGGTAACATGGATTATATCGCCCAGCTTTCCCGGTTTTAAAAACGTCGTATTCAGGCTGATTGTGGAAATGAAGTTTTCACCTGCGAAATAGTGGCACAAAAAACCGTATGTGTTATCCAGCATTGAAACCATTGCTCCGCCGAAAAGTATTTTTTCGGGATTTATCATCCAATCCGCCACTTTAAATTCCAGAGTGAGGGAGCTTTCATTGTGGCTGCATGATACGAATTTCGGCGCCAGTTTCGGCACAAGCCCTTTTTTGCCCTCCGCAAGTATCGTTGACATAAGCTCCTTGTAATAGCTTTCCATTTCAGCCTGTTTTGTCATATTTTCCGTCAATTTTTTATTTCTCCTTATTTCAAAAATTCCTTTACGAGCTTATTAAATTCCGTGGGGTTTTCATAATTGGGCATATCCGCCGTATCTTCAAAAAGGGCGTATTCGGGTTTACCCGTCATATATTGCAGTTCCTCGAAATTGTCGATTTCCTTTGAATATTCTCCCCATATTATCAGCATTTTCTGTTTAAATTCCTTTAGAAAAGGCTTTATATCCATATTCATAAAGTTTGTTTTGTATGACGCGAAAACGTATCTGTTTTTACCGCCGCCATAATGTGCGGAGGAGTAGAAGCAGTCTGTCAGAATTTTTGTTTTTTCGCTGTTGTATATCATATCCAACATTCGTTTTTTAACGGACGAAAAAGAAACCTTCATCAGATAGAGGCTTTCTCCTATTATGGGCAGTTCGTAAAGCATACGGATTCGTTTATCTTTTTTTGAGGCGAGTCTGTCGTTTATGCCTTTCGGACATACGAAAACAAGTTTTTTATAATTTGACGGATTTTTCATACATGCAGCTGCGGCAAACACAGCTCCTTCGCCTTGGGCAATAACTGCCGCAGGCTTTCCGATAACGTCCGTTACAAAATCGTCTATCATAGAAGCGTAGGTGTATGCGGTATATGTCGTTTTTGCCCTGTCTGATGTTCCGTAGCCAAGCAGGTCAAGACTGTATACCTTGTAGTTTTCCGCCAATGAATTTACGTTATTTCTCCATACTGACGATGACGAACCGGGAACGGCGCCATGTATAAGAACTATGGGTTTTCCGCTTCCTTTTACGGAATATCCTATTTTGCCGAGCCTCCATTCGTATATATGAAAGGCGTCAAGCATGGGATATTTTTTTGTTGCAGTAAAAAATACAAGTTTATTTATAATCGGAGGGGCAAGAAGAGCCGAACCGATAAGTAAATTTCTTCGTTTTTTATCCATTGAAATCACCTCACTGTAAATTATACCACATTATTGATTTTACATTCTGTTTCACGTGAAACTATTATTGTATACAGTGTATCACGTCCGATAATAGTTGTAAACAGAACAGGAGGCGCAAAACAAAGGTTTTTGCTTTATGTTTGACGGAAATATTTTTATATTTTAGCGGTATGGGATTAATTTGCGCTTAGAAAATGATTATGCTATACTTATTAAAAAGCGTTAATATATTAATAAGGAGGGGGATTTGCATTATGACGGACAATGAAAAATTAGATTTAATATTATCTAAAATGGCGGGAATAGAACAGAGCATAACGGGACTGGAACAAAGTGTTGCAGGACTTGAACAAAGCGTAACGGGAATAAAACAGAATGTAACGGGATTGGAACAGAGCGTTGCAGGACTGGAACAGAGCGTAACGGGAATAGAACAGCGCATAGAAGAAATGGAAGCCGGATTTGAACAGAAACTTGAAATCATAGACCAAAGGCTGACAAGATTAGAGTCCCATATTGAGAATGTAACAGATAAGAATATCAGAATAGTTGCCGAGGGTCATGTTGATTTGAACCGTAAGCTGAACGAGGTAATACATGTAACCAGTGATATTAAAGCATACCATGAACTTCAGAACATACTTGTAAGCGACCATGAAGATAGGTTGAAACATATTATTTAAACAGTATAAAAACTGCGCGGAGCATTTGGGTGTCTGCGCTTTTTTATTTACCGTGTTTTAAAGTCTTTTATTATGACAAAAATATATTTATCCGAAAGTAATAAAATTTACCGATTATATGCCTGTCCTGCTTGTTTACAAAGGCGGAATGTTGTAAAATATATACGATATTTATTGAAGGGATTGAAAAGAATGGATTTTAGACACGAAGCTGCCGCACTTATTGCAAAGGCAGCCGATATGGATATAAACGAAATAGAAAACTTTATGGAGGTTCCCGCAAAGTCGGAAATGGGAGACTATGCTTTCCCGTGCTTCCGTTTGGCAAAGACAATGAGAAAGGCGCCCAATATGATAGCTGCCGAAATATGCGGCAAAATCGACGGCGGCGAAATGTTCTCTAAAATCGAGCCTGTTGCGGCATATATAAATTTCTTTACAAACAAAAGTATGTACGCAAAGACTGTTATAGAAAAGGTAGCCGCAGAGGGCGAAAGCTACGGCATGACAGACGAGGGCTGCGGAAAAACGGTCGTTATAGACTATTCTTCACCTAATATAGCAAAGCCTTTCCACGTCGGACATCTTCGTTCAACGGTTATTGGAGCGGCTCTTTACAGAATATTTGAAAAGATGGGTTATAAATGCGTAGGAATAAACCATCTCGGAGACTGGGGAACGCAGTTCGGAAAGCTTATAGAAGCATACAAACGCTGGGGCAGTAAGGAAAGCGTTGAACAAAAGGGTATAAGCGAGCTTACGCGTATATATGTAAAATTCCACGAGGAGGCTGAAAAAGACCCGTCCCTTGACGATATTGCCAGAGCATGGTTTGTAAAAATGCAGAACGGCGACGAGGAAGCGATTTCCCTTTGGAAATGGTTCTATGATATAAGTATAAAGGAATTTGAAAGGGTTTACGATAAGCTGGGCGTAAAATTCGACTACTATACGGGCGAAAGCTTCTATAATGATAAAATGGCTCCCGTTGTGGAGGAGCTTAAGGAAAAGGGACTTCTTACTGAAAGCAACGGAGCTATGATAGTCGATTTGGAGGATGCAAAAATGCCCCCGTGCCTTATTATAAGAACAGACGGCGGAACGCTTTATGCTACAAGAGACATAACGGCTGCTCTTTACAGAAAGAAAACATACGATTTCGACAAGGCTCTTTATGTTACTGCAATCGACCAGAATCTCCACTTTGCCCAGTGGTTTAAGGTTATAGAAAAAATGGGATATGACTGGGCGGAAAACCTTGTACACGTTCCCTTCGGTCTTGTAAGTCTTGAGGACGGAAAGCTTTCCACGAGAAAGGGTAAAGTCGTTCTTATGGAGGAACTTTTGGACGAGGCTGTTAAAAAGACCCTCGGCATAATAGATGAGAAAAATCCCGATTTACCGAAAAAGGACGAGGTTGCCAAAGAAGTCGGTATAGGCGCCGTAATATTCGACGATTTATACAACGGAAGAATAAAAGACATCGTATTCTCGTGGGACAGAATGTTGAACTTCGACGGCGAGACGGGTCCTTACGTTCAGTATACTCATGCGAGAGCGTGCAGCGTTCTCAAAAAAGCAGGATACTGCGATGAGATGAAAAAGGATATAGATTATTCCGTACTGACGGACGATGCTTCCGCAGACGTATGCAAAATACTTGCCAACTACTCCGCAAAGATAAAGGAAGCTGCCAACAGATACGAGCCTTCGGTAATTGCCAGATATTTGGTTGACCTTTCACAGGCGTTTAATAAATTCTATCATGACAATATTATATTGACAGATGACGAAGCCGTAAGAAAAGCAAGACTTATGGTTGTGGACTGTGTAAGAACCGTATTGAAGTCGGGACTTGCCATACTCGGCATAAAGGCTCCCGAACAGATGTAAAACGTATTTTAAGGACTGTGTTTCACGTGAAACACGGTTCTTTTTTTGATTAAATGTTATGTTTCACGTGAAACTTAAAGAAATTAGGTTTTTTTTATTATAAAATTATGCTATCAT
>ERZ773109.88-NODE-88-length-42198-cov-13.080820_pt1 | contig 42198 bp, 29 predicted proteins | sample MGYA00580569_ERZ773109 | MGnify/ENA primary metagenome ERZ773109 (study PRJEB29015, sample SAMEA2737852) | human gut metagenome | biome: human gut; feature: human-associated habitat; material: faeces | place: China | collected 2012 ...
AACTCAAAATAAAAGCATCATTCTGCTATTTTTTGCTTTTTTAGGCGTTATTTTCTTGGAAAAAGTTTCTTTTTGCGCTTTTTTACGACATTGCATCGCAATAATTACGTATCTTTACCGCCGAATTAAAACCACTAATATTTTCAAATATGAAAAAATTATCTACTCTCCTTTTGATTGCGGCTGTTGCGGCAGGTATTGACGCTAACTCAGCCGAGGTGACGCGCATTGCAGCTGGCGACCACACGATGCTTCTCACAAAAGACGGCAAAATCTACGTGAGTGGAAAAAACGACGCCGGGCAACTCGGCAACGGGCACTACTACGACAGCGAGGTGAGCGACAACCACTACAACGCCACCACGTTCAAGCCCGTAGAAAAGGATGGCGTTAAATTCCGATCAGTGACCGCCACTCTCTACAACTCTTATGCCATCGCCTCCGACGGCGCTCTCTATGCCTGGGGTCAGAATGCCTACGGACAATTGGGATTGGTCAGTGTAGGAACATACAGCGGCATCTACACGCCGACAAAGGTGGACGATGCCAAATGGGCGGTGGTGAAAGGCCGCTCGACAACAATAGTAGGTATTCATACCGACGGTACATTGTGGGCGTGGGGCAAGAACCTCACCGGGCAACTCGGCATTGGCGCCGACAGCGAGATGAAAGAGTGCGCGATGGCTCCTGAGAAAGTGAGCGACGAGCGTTGGATTGACTGCGCTTCGGGCTACTACCACAGCACTGCGGTGAAAGCCGACGGCACATTGTGGGCGTGGGGCGACAACTCGCAGAACCAGGTGAACAGCACCACCACCACTATATTCACAACTCCGCAACAAGTGGGCGAAGACACCGACTGGACTCAAGTGCAGGCTGGTTTGAAGATGTCGGCGGCATTGAAAGCCGACGGCACGCTGTGGACTTGGGGAAACAACGAAGAGTCGGCTCTCGGACGCGCTGTCGAAGGCAAAACAGACGGCAAACCCATGAAGGCGTTCGACAAAGTGTTGTCATATTCTGTCGGCGATATGCATGTGCTCGTCATCAAGGACGACTACACTCTTTGGGGATGGGGCTACAACCTCCACGGAGAGCTTGCCAACGGCACAAACAGAAATATTGACACACCGACACAGATAGGCACGGCGCAATGGCAGACTGTTGCCGCAGGTTTCTATCATTCTGTTGGCGTCCAGATCGACGGCTCTGTATGGTCGTGGGGATTCAACCGCTACGGACAGCTCGGACTGGGCGATGACAACAACCGCGCCGAACTTTCAAAAGTAGACTTCAATCCAGAAGAGGGCGCTGTGGCTGAAATAGCGACAGACTCAGCAGTCAAGGTATATCCGACGGTTGCCGAGGAAACGATAACCGTAAGCTCCGACGCGACAATCAGCAGCGTCAGCATCTACAACGCCAACGGCCAGAAAGTTGGCTTCAAGATGGTCGACGGAACACAGACAAGCCTCAACGTGTCGCATCTCGCTGCCGGAACTTATTTCGTGGCAACAGAGAGTGGCGCAGGGAAATCAGTGGCTCGTTTCATTAAGAAATAAGACTTATGAACAATCGTTTTTTCCTTAGCGTGGTGGCGGCGCTGTCGATTGTTTCCGCCAACGCGGAGCGTCTGCTTGACAGCGCCGACAACTGCCTTGTGGTCGACAACGAACCGATGGTGTTCGGATCGATGGTGAGCAACAAAGCGTGGACCACCGCAGAGCAGCAGACAGCGGGTCTTGGACTGTACCGCTTTTTCGGATACACGGTCGATGCGAAACCGGTGGTTCTAAGCACCGATTTCCAAATCGAGTCGGCAGCATACAAAAACGGCACTTACTATATCGAGTCGACAGCCAATGCCGACACCGACGCCGCTGTAAAGCTGCACGGACATCTGATTGCCTACGAGCCCGACCTGGACATCATGTCGGAAATTGCGCCGATAACCAACATCCACAATTTAGCAGGCAGCATTGCCTACAATCCTGCCGACAACAAGATGTATTGCTTCTTTGCCAACGAGTGGACGGAGTCGTATACGGAGTTTGGCACGTTTGACGAGACAACAGCCACCTCAACGTTCATACGCTCGTACTACAACGACATCATAACGATGGCAGCGCTTGCCTTCGACCGCAACGGCCAGGGGTATGCCCTCAACGTGAAGGGCGAGCTGTATCGCCTTGACGCAGCCACCGGCGCGCTGACAAAGATAGGATTCACAGGCGTCACCCCACGCTATTCGCAAAGCATGGCGTTCGACTACCGCAACGACAAGCTGTATTGGTTTGGCTCGTCGGTCGACAACACGATGCGCCTCTATGAGATCGACACAGCCACCGCCAAGGCAACGGCCGTGTCGGGCAATTCGCAGGCGCAGTTTCTCGGCATCTATTTTGAGAATCCCGTCAACGCAGCCCCCGACTGCGTAACCGACCTTGCATACACCTCCACCGGCGCACGCCGCGAGGGCACACTGAGTTTCCGCATGCCGGAAAAAACCTTCGGCGGAGCGGCTCTTGAGGGTACACTCAACGTCCGCATCGCCATCGAGGGTGTCGACACAGTGACAATAAGCGGCAAAAATCCTGGAGAACTCGTCAGCCTACCGCTGACACTGCCCGACGGCACGGCGCGCATCGTTGTGACGGCAGACAACGCGAAAGGCTACGGACTTCAGTCGCGCGTGAAGACACAGGTGGGCGTCGACCAACCGATGCCGGCAGAAAATGTGTCGCTGCGTGTCGACGGAGGAGAAGCCACATTGTCGTGGACAGCACCGACAGCGGGCAAGAACGGCGGCTACGTTGGCAACCTCACCTACCGCGTGGAGCGCAACGACGGAGTGGTTGTTGCCGAAGCGACAACAGAAACGTCGCTGACAGGATTGCAGAAAGGCAAATATTCATTGACTGAATATAAAGTCACCGCCGCCAACGAGAGCGGTGCTGCCTCCGCGGCGACAAGCAACAGCGTGATTCTCGGCGACGCATTGGCAATGCCGTTCAAAGAATCGTTTGACGGAGGAACGTGCCAGCACACATGGTTTATGGGCGCGGCATGGGCCACATTCACCGCAGGCAACGATCCGAAGACACAGGATGCCGACGGAACAAGCGGTCTCATCTCGTTCTGCTGCTACTCCACCAACGTGGCCAAAGGCACAGTGTCGACAATCGTCTCTCCGGCGATAGCCGTGGGCGGACAGCAGGCATATTTCAACTTCTCGGTTTATCACTATAGCGGCACGTTCGCAACCGAAGACTCGCTGACACCTTGCGCCATCGCCGCCGACGGCAGCGTACAGACCCTCGGCGACCCGATTATGCGCGACAACGGCACAACCGGATGGAAGGAATACTCATATCCCCTCAGCGGCAACGTAGTTTGCGTGGCGCTGAAAGGCTATTCCGACTACGGCTACAACATCCACGTGGACCGCATCGCAGTGTCGACCGAGCAAAGCGGTGTGAGCGCCGTGGAAATCGCCGACAATGCATTGGTGACCGTCTACAACCTCAGCGGAGCACGTGTCGCCGAGCGGATGCAGCGCAGCGACGTGTCTACGCTCGCTCCAGGCTGCTACATTGTGCGTTCGGCAACAGCGACTGAAAAGGTGATTGTCAGATAGCATCGGCAACCATCCTACAAATACAACCGTCCCGGCAGCGTCAAAGTTGCCGGGACGGTTTGTTTTTTAGAATCAGCAGCGGAAGCGGCGGAAATCGGAAGCTGAAGAGCCTGAAACGAGGCGGAAAAACTTCTCAAAGCACTCTGCCGACGGGAAGCCGAGCGACCGGGCGATGTCGGCCACGGGGCGGTCGGTGTCGACAAGAAGCATCTTGGCGACGCGCAACTGACGCAGCTGCGCAAATTCACGGAACGTCCTACCCGTTGAAAAGCGCACAACACTTGCCAAATATGTCTCGGAAACGCCGAGCGCCCGTGCCGGCAACCCTATCGGCGGCACGTCGCACCCGTGGCCTTCGGCATAGAACCGGTCAACCGTCTTTTCGGTTTCTGCCACATACATCGCGCAATAATCCTCATGCAGGATAAACTGCCGCTGATAAAAGCGCCGGCAGTTGGCAAGCAACAAGTTGATTTTTTCAGCAAGTAATGAATCTGAGAAATCGCCAGTGTTGTCAGAGAGAATCCCAGCCACGGCATCAAACAGTCGGTCTACCACGCTTTTCTCGCGCAGCGAGATGTGAAGCGACTCTCTCGGATAGCGGTAGCCGAAAAATGCGTAGTCGGAGAATACGCCACGCAGCGGCGGTTGCAGCGACAGCGATTTGTGGAACGACAGCACCCGTGCGTCGGCAGCCACCGGCATCGCCTCGCCCGGCGGAAAAAACGACATCCGCGCGTCGGCGTAGTCGCAGCATCGGCATGCGAAATCACCACGGATTTCCATCGCCACGGCATAGTGGCAAAGGCGCGACGGGGCGTCGGCAGCCGATGTCACGGCGGCGGTGCTGTTGTGCTGCACGACTGTCATTTTATGCCTGCAGTTTACGATATTCATTCGGTGTCTGCCCGACATTCTTCTTGAAAATGCGGTTGAAATGCTGGGAATACTGATAACCCAATTCATACGAAATCTCGCTGATGGTCTTTTCAGAACCGAGCAGCAGCTCCTTTGCGAGCGCAATTATTTTGTCCTGTATGTATTCCTGCGCCGTCTTTCCTGTCTCCTTCTTAATCAAATCGCCGAAGTAGTTTGGCGATAGACACACCTTGTCGGCAAAAAACTTCACCGACGGCAGCCCCTCCGACTGCGTGCGTCCGCTTGCGAAATATTCGTCGAGAAGCGTTTCAAACTGCGCAAGGACTCCGTGGTTGACAACGGAACGAGTCTCAAACTGCCGGGCATAGAAACGCATGCAGTAGTCGAGCAGCAACTCGATGTTGCGCGCAATCAGGCGACGGCTGAACTTGTCGATGGGTCGCTCGATTTCCGTCGCTATCTGGTCAAGACAGTTGCTGAACAGCACCTTCTCCTCGTCGCTGAGATGCAGCGCCTCAGCCGAAGAGTAGTCGAAAAACGAATAGTTCTTGATGCCCTGCCCCAACGACGTGCCCCGTATAAGGTCGGGATGGAAAAGCAGTCCGCGAGCTTTCGGCTTGAATCCCGGCTCCATATTGACTTCGACCACCTGTCCCGGAGCGAAACTTGTGACCGTGCCTTCCTGATAGTCGTAGGTCTGGCGCCCGTAGCGGATGTCGCCGCAGCGCGTCTGTTTCAGAAACAGGGCATATATGCCGTAATTCATTGTGAAATGGGAGGGAAAACGTGTGGCGTCGGCAAGGTCGACAACAGCCACCAACGGATGGCGTGTTTCCAGTCCGAACAAACTGTTGTAACTGTCTATCGTGTTGATTTGAAGGATTTCCGTATCCATAAGGCAGACTGTTTTTTTGTTGCTGCAAAAATAAACATATTTGCCTTCTGCGTCAAGACGGACGCGGAAGAATCCGTAAAAAGGTTACTACAATCCACGCATCGGGCACACCCGCAGCGTCGTCACTTTCCTCCGTTCAGACGGTCGAGCATAGAGCGGAGATGCTCGGTTGGATTCAGACGGTATGCCATGCCGAGATATTTCCTGGCTTCGTCGGCCTCCGGTGAAGAATGCGCAAGCTTGCGTGTGTCGAATTCCGAGAAATAGTAGACCCCAATGTTGAGCATCGCGTCGACATCCTTCGGATTGAGACCGATTATGCGCTTGTAGACAGCCACCGCCTCATCGTAGCGGTCGAGCAGCATGTATCCGCGCGCCTTGATGCGGAGCATCGACGGATCGTCGGGGTTGACGGCAAGCAGCGTGTCGCTCATCTCAATCATTTTCTCGGCATTGTTGCGCGAATCATACAGCCGCGCCAGCCGGATGTTGATGTTGCGTTTCAGCCACGGCTGTTTTTCCTTTACGAGAATCATAAAATCCTCAAGGATGGCGGGGCGTCCGATTTCAAACGCCGATATTCTCACTTCGTCAAACAGACTGTCGAGCGGCAGCGCGTATCTTTGCGTTGCCTCGAGCAGCTCCATCTGCTCTTCGGGATTGCTGATTGCGCCATAGACAGTCACCGAGCGTCCGTAGGTCTGCATGTCGGTAGGCTCGCGCTCCAGAATGGCGCGAAACATAGCGAGAGCGTTCGCCCATTCCTCATGCTGATAGAATCGGTCGGCCTTTTCCCGGATTGTCGACAAACTCACCTCTGCCGCCGCCGGCATCGAGACGGCAATCACGCAAACAACGGCGAGTAAAAATCTAAAAAATTTGTTGTCCATAGCAATAATCGTTGCCAAAAATTTGTTGTTAACGACAAAGTAACTAAATTTGTGAAGAAGAACAAAATAAAGAATCAAAATAAATGAGAACAAGTTATAAGAGAATCCTGCTGAAACTTAGCGGAGAGTCGCTGATGGGCGCTCAAGGCTATGGCATCGACCCCGTGCGCGTGGGCGATTATGCCGAGCAAATCAAGGAGTTGGCGCAAGCCGGAGTTGAGATTGCCATCGTGATTGGAGGAGGCAACATCTTCCGCGGACTGGCAGGCGCGGCCAAAGGCGTTGACCGCGTGAAAGGCGACCAGATGGGTATGCTTGCCACTGTGATCAACTCTCTCGCCCTATGCTCCGCCCTTGAAAAGATAGGACAGCCGGCACAGGTGTTCACCGCCGTGAATATGTTCCCGATCGGCGAACACTACAGCAAGTGGAAAGCCATAGACGCTATGAAGGCAGGCAAGGTGTCGATAATTTCGTGCGGCACGGGCAACCCGTTCTTCACCACCGACACAGGCTCGGCTCTGCGAGGCATCGAGGTGGAAGCCGACGTGATGCTCAAAGGCACGCGTGTGGACGGCATCTACACCGCCGACCCTGAAAAAGACCCTTCAGCCAAGAAGTTTACCGAAATCACCTACGATGAGATCTACGAGCGCGGATTGAAGGTGATGGACCTCACGGCAACCGTGATGTGCAAGGAGAACAATCTGCCGATCGTGGTGTTTGACATGGACACCAAAGGCAACCTCAAGAAAGTGATTGAGGGAGAGCCTATCGGCACATTGGTTTATCAGAAATAAAAATTTAAAAACAATAAAACAACAATCAAAAATGAACGACGTCAACACTTACATCAAGCCTGCAGAGGAAAAGATGGAGATGGCGGTTGAGTATCTCGACGAGACACTCGCCCACATCCGTGCCGGCAAGGCCAACCCAAAAATTCTCGACGGTGTCAAAGTGGATTATTACGGAAGCGCTGCGCCGGTTTCCAATGTGGCAAACATCTCAGTGCCCGACGCACGCACAATCGTGATTACCCCGTGGGAGAAATCAATGTTTAAGGAGATTGAGAAAGCCATCATCAATTCTGAGATAGGAATCACTCCGGAAAACAACGGTGAGGTGATACGCCTGTCGATTCCTCCTTTGACCGAAGAGCGCCGCAAGGCTCTTGTAAAGCAGTCGAAGGGAGAGGCCGAGCAAGCCAAGATTTCTGTGCGCAACGCCCGCCGCGACGCAATCGACGGTCTGAAGAAAGCCGTGAAAAACGGTATGCCTGAAGATGTCGAGAAAGACGCAGAGGCAAAAGTGCAGAAAATCCACGACAACTATATGAAGAAAATCGACGAGGTTTTCGCTGCAAAGGAAAAGGAAATCCTCACAGTGTAATATAGGTGTCAATCAATCAGATACTATAAAATCGGACGCTGACCATGAAATCTGTTTCAGGGCAGTGTCCGAGTTTTTTCTAATCAGCAACAATCAACAAAGATTTCAATGAAAAAGAAATTGTTATTCGTGCTTTTCGCCGTGCTGACACTTGCTGTGGGGGCAACGGCCGCCACTTCATCTGTGATAGAACGCACAGGCAAAAGCATCAAGAAAGAGCGCACTGCGCCTGCCCGTCAGGTTGCCAAAGCCGACGCCGACAAGTCGCCGACGGTCTACGGATGGCTGCGCTATGTGGAGCATGCGCCGAGCGACCAGCAGTATGGTGTTTGCCGCTTCAATGCCGGCGACCCATCGACGATCGACGTGCTGTTTCCGTTTGACGCAGAGCATCAAGCATGCGCCGGTGCGGCAGCCAACGGTGTCTACTACGTTTACCGCTACACTCCGGGCGACTATGCCGCGCCTGTTGATTTCGGCACGGTGAACCTGACAACCGGAGCGTTTACCCGAATCGCCGACTACAGCCGCCTGAACGCATTGTTTGCCGACATGACGTTCGACTATTCGACCCAGACCATGTATGCCCTTGCAAATGTGGGCTCGTCTACGGTGTCGACGCTTGTAACCGTAAACCTCACAAACGGCGACGTGCAGAATGTGGCAACGCTCGCCGAGAAGTTTGTGGCTCTTGCATGCTCCTACGACGGACAGCTGTATGCCATAAAGGGCGACGACGGATATCTCTACAAGATAAACAAGACAAACGGCGACCTCGAGTCGATTGGCTACACTTATGAGGAGCCGGCGGAATATTTCCAGTCAATGGAGTTCGACCACAGCACCGAAACGCTGTATTGGGCAGCCAACACAATCTACGAGGAGGGATTCCTGACGGTTGTGAACATTGCCAACGGCAACTCTGAACGCACCGGCACAATCAGCGAAAACGCGCAGGTGGTGGGTCTCCACATCCCGTTTGTGCGCACAGCCGACAAGGCTCCTGCCGCCGTCGAGGGGCTGACTGTCACTCCGGCTGCCGAGGGCGCGCTGAGCGCAACGCTTTCGTGGACAAACCCCACTCAGACTTACGACAAGAAGGGCAACACTACGATAACCCGCGTCGACATCTTCCGCGACAACGCCTTGGCAGGCTCTGTGACCGACGCCGCCCCTGGCGCGCAGTCGTCATGGACCGACGCGAATGTGCCAACAAGCGGACGCCACGAATACAAAGTGTTTGCCGTAAATGCCGAGGGCAACGGCGAGCCTGCGGAACAGACCGCATACATCGGACACGACACGCCGGTGGCTCCTACAGGGGCAACCGTGTCGAAGATTGACGACACTACGCTTAAAGTGGAATGGACGGCGCCGACTGCCGGACAAAACGGCGGATGGATTGACCAGGCGTCGCTGCGCTACCGCGTGAAGCGACTGACCGACGGCTCTATGGTCGCTGAAAATCTGACGGCTACGTCATGCACCGACACCGTTGATAAACTGGACACTTATTCTTACGAAATCGAGGCTTACACTGCCGACGGCAATGGCGGAAAGGCGAAAACCAACGGGGTGGCTGCCGGTCCGGCAATCACCGTGCCCTACACCTGCTCGTTCAAGACCGACGGCGATTTCGGATTGTGGACGGTGATTGACGCCAACGACGACCACTACACTTGGGCGCGCGAGACTACGCTTGCCGCCGCCAAATATTATGCCAACGAGGATTATGAGACATCTGCCGACGACTGGTTGATTTCTTCGCCAATCGCCTTGAACGCCGGAGTGCAGTATCGTCTGCGCTTCAACGCAAAATCCTACGACGAGTCATACCCCGAACACGTGGCAGTGTATCTCGGTCAGGGCAAGACAGTGGAGGCGATGACAACCAAACTCGGCGACTTCGAGGTGGCAACCTACGACATGCAGCAGTATGAGGTGACATTCCCGGCAATTGCCGCCGACGGCAACTACAACATCGGTTTCTACTGCCATTCGCAGGCTCCCAACGGATATATTCTCTATGTCACCGACGTGGAGCTCACGGCAGTGACAAACGGTGTGCTGAAGGGCACGGTGACCGACGGCACCAACCCTATCGGGAATGCGGTGGTGTATATCGAGAATCTTAAGATTTCGAGCATCACAGAAGCCGACGGCTCGTTTGACTTCGGGGAAATCGAAGCCGGCGAATATGACATCCTCATTGAAGCCGACGGCTATGCCTCAAAAACTATAAAGGTTAATATTGAGGCGGGCAAGACAACCATCCTGCCGGTTGAAATTCAGAAATTGCGCAACGTGGACATCAGCGGACGCCCCGTGAGCGAGGACGGCAACCCGATTGAGGGAGGCTCCGTCACCGCCAAGGGCTACTCAACCGTCACGACGGTTTCTGCCGCCGACGGCACATTCTCATTCCAGCAGCTGGCAGCCATCGACAAAGTGACAGTCAGCATCCACCGCTACATGATGGACGACGCAGAGAAAGAAATCGTCTTGACAGAGTCAAACACCGTCGCTCTCGGCGATGTGGCTATGACAGCAAAACGCCTGTCGCCTGCGAAAGTCACTGTAACGTCGACCAAGAGCGTTGCAAACGTGGCTTGGGAAACGCCTGCCGACTTCACTGAATATCGCCACGACAGCGGCATCTACGACGGTCGTCTCGGCAACATCAACGGCACGAAAAACAGCGTTTATGGAGCCGTTTACCGCACTCCGGCAATTCTGTCGTCGATGTCGTGGTTTACCGACAAATACCTGCAGGAGCATAAGTCTGTCAACATCTTTGTGTTCGACCTCGACACCGACGGCAATCCCACCTCAACCGTGCTGTTCAGCCGCGAGAACGTTGCCAACGTCGACAATGAGTGGAACACGTTTGTATTCCCGACCAAGCTGACGGCGCCGCGCGGATATATGCTTGCAATAAGCGCCGAGGGACATGCCGGACTGGGCATCGCCGAGGCTACCGATGAATATCCGTTCGCAGAGCGCGAAAGCTGCTTCAGCGACGACTATAAGACTGGTGTATTCACCTATGTCGAGGAGCACAACATCAACCGTCCGCTCATGATCCGCGCCACCGGCGTGGCTGTAGCCGACGCCGGGCTGCCTCAGGTGGCTGCACCGAAATATGAGGTGTACCGCCTTGCCGACACCGACGCCGACGACCAGACAAAATGGACAAAACTCTCCGACGCACCATTGACTGAGCGCACTCTTGCCGACGCGCAATGGGCTACGCTCCCTTATGGTGGCTACCGCTATGCCGTAAAGGCCGTGTATGGCGACAACGACGCCTCCGACGCGCGTCTATCGGCTGTGGAATACTGCAACATGACGTTGCCGCTCAACGTTGCCGTAAGCACATCCACTCCTACAAACGAGGCCGACGGCGCCGCTGTGGCTCTGAAGGGTCAGACGTTTGGAAACGAGTATACCGGAACCGTGGGCGACGACGGCAAACTGTCGCTTGGCGAGATTTGGCGCGACGTGTACAAGGTGACGGTAAGCAAGCCCGGATTTACGACATTTGCCGCCGAGCACGACGCCACAAAGGGCGAGACAGCGACTGTCAACGCCGTTCTTGACGAATACCGCGTGGATCCGTTCGGACTCGAGGTGTCGAAGACAAGCACTGCGGGTCAGCGCAAGTTTGTATGGAACACGCCGAACTATCTGTTTGACGACTTTGAAGGCCATGAGGCATTCGCCGTCAACTCGCCGGGAACCATCGGCTGGACATACATCGACGACAGCCACACTGCCACAATTCCTATCGACGGCGTGAATTATCCTAACGCCGGCGCGGAGATGGCATTCCAGGTGTTCAATCCGTATGAGACCGACCCTGTGCTCGGCGTAATCAACGAGGGCATCCGTCCGCACAGCGGAAAGCAGTTCCTCGCTTCGTTTGCAAAGGAAAACAGCAGCGTCTACAACAACGACTTCATCATTTCCCCCGAATTGTCGTTTGCAAAGGATTTCACATTCAAATTCTTCGCAAAGAGCTTCAACGAAGACTACGGCCGCGAGAAGATGAACGCAGGATACTCGACAACAGGCAAAGCCGCCGACAATTTCACATGGCTCAACGGCGAGAACCCTGTGGAGCTCCCGATGGGCGAATGGACGGAGTATCGCTACACTGTGCCTGCCGAAGCAAAATATGTGGCTATCAACTGCGTTTCCGACTATCTGCTGTTCATGATGGTCGACGATGTGTTTGTCGGCTACGAGCTGCCTGACGGCGTTGACCCCGACAACATCCGTGGCGACCTCAAATTTGAGGTTTACCTCGACGGCAACAAGGTGGCGGAACAGGCTGAACGCTCGTTTACATTCGACAAGCTGCAGAACGGCACACACCGCGCCGGCGTGAAAGCGTTGTTCCACACGGAGGCTTCTCCGCTGGTTGAAACAGAGTTTGTCGTAACCGACGGCTCTGCGGTAAGCGTTGTGGCAAACGGCTCAAACCGCGTGTACCCGAACCCGACGACAGGCATCCTCAACATCGACGGTGCCTACGACCGTGTTGACGTGCTCAATGTGGCTGGCGCCGTTGTGGCTCGCTTCGACAACGACAGCACAATCGACATTGCAGGAAATCCTGAAGGCGTATACATCGTGCGCGTCGTTTCTGGTGAAAACGTGACGACAACCAAAGTGATTTTGAAAAAATAAGATCCACCGAACATCAAAGAAAAGGCTGTATCTCAACGAGATGCAGCCTTTTTTGCTATCTCCCCTTTATTTATGCGCAAAAATTTTATCAAAAAAATTTGCACAGTAATAAAATTTGCAATACCTTTGCACTCGCAAACAAACGCAAGGTGCCATAGCTCAGTTGGTAGAGCAAAGGACTGAAAATCCTTGTGTCCCCGGTTCGATTCCTGGTGGCACCACGCAAAAGAGAGTATCACGAAAGTGATGCTCTCTTTTTTTTGACTCATCCGCGGTGGCGAGGCGATAGCGCGGCATACGAGTGAGCGCCGCCGCCGACATAGGCATGCACTCCGACTCTTCATCGCCCGTAATCTTGGCTCAGTAGAAATTTAGTGGGGATAAATTTCTACTGAGCCCAATCTCCTGCTTCGTCTTGTCCGTTACTTCCTGTCCGATTATCTTCAATGAACTTGGAGCTACGCCAAAAATCGACCAACCACCTTCAGTGTTCAAGAAGGCGCATGCCGAATGCATACCGTCTTTCAACTCGCCGGTAGTCTTCTTCGGTTCCAGAGTCCGCAACTCATCGGATGCTATCAGTTTCTTTATATCGTCAATAATCATAATTCATGACTTTATTGTATAGTGTTTATCAAGGAATGAAAGAACATTAGTACTGTAAAATCCTTTTTTAGGCGATTTCGGATTACCGGGATCAAGTTCTCTCTCTCGATATAGTTTCTTCTTTGATTTAATTTCTTTTTTGATAGCGTTCCAATTCTTATTTTGTATAAAATCAGAATATCGTGTTTTGCAGCGTTTAACTAATTCGGCATTATCCCAAGGGAAACGCTGGCGGATATTCTCTTCCGTTAGAGCGACTTTAACGCCACCTTCCTCATAGGTAAAGCCAAGACCGTCAAATGAATTGCCTTTTTTGAAATCAACATCAATGGTTATGGCGATATCGTAACTTTGGTCACTGGTGTCTTCGATTGCAATTTTACTTCTAACTAACGATAGATAGTTTTTGGCTTCTTCGGTAAGGACCGACTCCGACACCATTTTGGATGAAACATACGCCAACGGCATTAAATAAAAATTATAATCAGCTATATCTATTTCTATATTCTTTTCTTTAATAAGCGTAATATAATTTTTTATACAGGCAAAACCTAATTCTTGAACATTACGAGAGATGTCTTCCATATTAGTAAAATGAATAGAATTGTCTCTTAGTTCAATAAGCATCTCAACATTCTCACAGAGATTTAGTGGTAAGTAATTCTGATTCTTGAGAATAGCAAGAGTTTCTAATATAGAAATTGTCTTCGGATTTCTACTTCTGTTTTTATCTACGTATTTTCTTGTTGTAGATTTAGTACCGTCTTTATTTATACATGGCTTCAGGACATATAATGAGCGTAACCTGTATCGATTTTGTTTAAGTACGATAGCCTTAAATATCAATTCCCATGCGTTAACCGCAAGTATTGCAAAAGTTTCTTCACGATAACCAAAGTTGGGCTTGTTATAGATTTCTATCGCCGATAACATACTTGCTATCGACTTGTCTAAAAGACTACGGTATGTTTTGTTAATTTTCATATTTTCCCCTCTATTTCTGGCATTTCTTGTATTATTTCACCATTAAGGAGTTTCCCGTTAGCATGTTTGTTACGCTTAATGCCATCAGCTCCCCACGTTCCCCACTGCTTAAAAAAGAATCGTGCTCCCTGTTCTTCGACTTTATTTTTGATATTCAAAGCCCAAGATTCTTGCATCGGTCGAGCTTGTGGACCACTTTCTCCACCTACAATAACCCAATCGATACCGGTAAGGTTGAGTTCACCAAGGTCTTCAACCAATGGTTCACAAGACAGAAATTTTACGGTTGCAGGCAAATCCCGTAGAAAGTCAATTCTGAATCGTGATGATTGCGCCTCGACAGTAACACCAAGCCATACATTTGTCGGGACATTTCGAGAGGCAAAATACTCCGCCATACGTTCTGCTCGTTTGGTAAGAATCTGGTATCTATGTTGAGGTGTACGTTCAATTACCGCAAACATTTTATCTATGAACTCAAATGGCACATCTTCATGAAAAATATCGCTCATTGAGCAAACGAATATATTGTGATTACCTTTCCAACTCAAAGGTTCCTTCAAGCACCTTTCATGAAGAGTGACTTTAAATCCTTTAGCGTACTTTTCTTGCCCCATTGCTTTTAAACGGCGAGACATCACTTCTGCATAGCAATGTAAGCACCCTGTAGACTTCTTTGTACATCCTGTAATCGGATTCCAAGTTTTATCAGTCCATTCTATTTTAGTTGTTTTCATAAAACTTCAATTTTATATTCTTCAACTTTATGAATATTAGAACTTTGTTTATTAAACTTTCCTTGAATTGCCACTTTCTTTTGTGCAACAAGGGTATTCACAGCTTCGATAAATAAATTTGGCTCACAACCACATGACAAAACCCATTTCAATCCTTCCACATTGGATTTTATCTTACCACTCAAAATCAATCGTAATAATTCATCCTTAATTCTTAACTTTTTCGCTGTATTTGTTGGGTCATAAAACAATGAATCTTTCTCAAAATCATTGTCTATGTTGCAATTTGATTCACCTGAATTTTTATCCTCCATCCAACATACCTTAACAAACTTCTCCATGCCTAAAGTATGACTTGTTCCGAATATTAACCCATAGTAATTAGTACCTTTCTGTATTGTGAAGTGATGAATATAATACTCCTTATCCGCAGGAATCAGATTGCGGAAATAGTCTGCAATAATTCGATGACATTCCTTCGGCTTTTTTTCCTCAAAATCAAGTTTGTTCGTGTCAATATATGCTTTTACTGCTCCCACATTTTTAAATCGCTTAATGAATGAGGAAGATATAAAGAAAATGAAATCCGTCAAAGGAGAAGTCACCAACTTTATAAACACATCCTTGGTAATCTGTGAAAATCCATATTGGTCTAATAATACGAATTTAGCATAGTTCTTATTTGCAAGAATTCTATCAAATTGTTCGTTTTTCATAATTTCCTCAAAAGAAGAGTCTCTACAATAAATAGCATTTGAATAGATACACTTTTCGAGAGAACAACCTTGGTTGCATTTTAGTAGAAAATCATCTTTTGCCTTATCAAGCAACTCTTTCTTTTCTTTTTCTTTCTCGTTAAACCCAAAGGCTACGTACTTATTATTCTTTGCTAAAGCCTTGCAATGCTGCCGTTCATCCCCCCGAGCTTCTTCTAAAAGAATAATTGGAGAACCAGGATTTCCTTTAGAATCAGCTCCACTACCTGCAAACATGTCATATATAAATATTTTCTTTATGCTTGGATGATGAACAAATACAGGAAACCATTCCCTAAAACATCTACGAAAGATATCAAGTTTTAACATTGTAGCCTCAGGGAACGGCTGTTTATTTATATCTTTTTTTGCCATTTTATTACTATATTATTTCTATTTCAAATACTTATCCAAAATCGCCTGCTTGCGTTCTTCGCTACTGCTAATTAAAGTTTTAGCTTCAGCTATCTTAACTTCACATTCAAGAACTTTGTCAACAACATCTTTTTGAACATCAATATCTGGAACTGTTATTTCTAATGCACGCACCCGCTCTGTTGATGCACGATTTGCACGTGAGAACCGTTCTTGTTCCCCTGCTTTTAAAAGAGGGTATGTCAAGTATTTCGGAAGAATCTCAGTTTCATCAAGAACTCTGATTACTCCACAATGGTCTGTGGGAGCAAAAAGAATGTCTTTTTCGATGTAATTTACCATCCAATCGCCATCAATACCCCAAAGAACAGAAGGAACAGAAAAATCATCTAATACGGAATGATTGATTCGTCCAAATTCGTCATGCACGTTAGCACTTACAACCTTGTATTGTCCGTCTTGCACAATCTCATTTGAAACAACACGCCTGCCAATTGACAGATTAAAAATACGAGAATCGCTAAGTCTCAATGCTTTTATCGCATTTTTTGCGGCATGGGAGAATGCCTTGTCTATTTCTGATTCAAGTTGGGCAATTTGTACTTTTGCTTCTTCCACTTCTTTATTAACCGCATCACAATCATTTATGATTTTTTCAATCACTCTATTTGGTGCATCAGGAATGGGCATTTGCTCATAAAAATATTGCGGAACTCGTCGATGTCCACTTGCCCCTGTCATATTTGATGCCGCCACTTTACGGACATATTCACGATTAATAAATTCCAAAACATATTTTGCTTTTTCCTTATTTGCTGCACGAATAACATGAAACTCTGTACTTCCAAAACCGATTTGATTAGTTAGGTTTTCTGCCAAAGCACATTTCCCATTCTCCATACATGGAGTAATTTTAGCAACCAGCACATCATTTTCTCTAAAATTCGTATAGCCACCTGATGATATTTCAGATAAAGGACGGTCAACTTTATTATCTATTGTTCCTAATCCTAACGAAGACATTTCTACAAAAGAAGCTAATGTTTTGCCGTCAATATCGCGAAATTCATCTCTTGAAGGATTGATTTCTATAACAAACTTTCTTAAAGGTATTGTTTCATATTTACTTTCAATATTGATTTGAAGAGCTACACTTGTCTTTATCGCCTTATCAAACGCAGTACGTTTAAAATCTATCATATCCACAAGTCTTGCTTGTGAAACGTATTCGGACAAATTCTCTGGAACAACAACATCTTCACCTAAGAAGTTCTGACGAATCAATGTATTGATTTTCATCGGGTCGTACAAATCATCTGGATTGAACAATGGTGTGCGTATTCCATTTATACCACGAATCTGCTGAACTGTATCATCGTCGTCACTTTCATCATCATTTTCTGATTTAGACTTCGTCAAGTGCAAATATTCTATTCCCTCGTTGCCTTTGCTGTCGCTCCATTCGTAACCAAGGAATTTCTTTATTGTAGCCGTCGTTGTTGGAGACTTTACTATAAGAACTGGAGTATTAACCGTAAATGCCAACAAGAAAATATAGACTTTTTCTTGTTCTATGGAAACAATAAAATTGTGTAACACCTTTTTCTTCTCAGCATTCTTCTGGGTATCAGTCTGCTTACGGAAAGCTTGCGTTTTACTTCTTGCACGGAAACGATTGCGAATGTCTTTCGCAGCATCACAAACTCCCTTCATTGCATTGCGGTCGGTGCTGTCAAAAGATTCACTATAGGCTCTGAACACTTCTGTTTCCGCCAGAGTTTCGTTAGTAATCCCATCTTTAAGGAATGTACGGTAATCTTCAAGTCCATATCCGCAATGGTCACAATAAGCTTGTAGCAAGTGTCCGTCTTGATAAATGTCTTCTACATTGTCACTTGTTGCAAACCAAGTTTTGACGCGGTTACGATAATGTTCGGCTGCTGGAGTGTTGGTTTCTTTTCGATGTAAGAATAAAACAACAGTATTCGTTCCTGTTTTTCCAAATGTTCCGCTGCCGAACTCCGCAAGGGAAACTATATCAAAGTTTTCCAAGATGATTTCTCTCGCACGAGCATAAATTCCGCCTTTGTTGAGCACAGAAACAGGCAACACTATGCCTGCAACTCCACCAGCACGTATGAGTTGTGCCGAACGTTCCATAAAAAAAGTTTCTATAGCATTGTTCTTCGCAGTGTTAATATTATTATCAAAGAGAGAGAACGCTGCGCGGTCACTATCACTAAGTGTTTCGAGAAAACCTGTCACAGCATACGGGGGATTGGCTATGAGCACGTCATAACTATTCGGTTGCAGGGCTGTATGTGGTTGCAGAGCATCAGCATAAATAATATTTGTTTCATCGTGCCCGTACATAAATGCAGAAACCTTTGAAACTTTAGACAAACGGTATTCTTTTTCTATACCAACAATGTGCTTATAATACTCATGTATGTTAATATCTGGACGATATTTTTCAACGAATTCTTTTATCCGCACAGCATACTCTGTAAGAAAATGTCCAGCCCCACAAGCATAATCAATGCATGATGGTATTCTCTCACTTTGGCTTACAATCTGTTCCAAAGGAAGAGAAGAAACGATGAAACGGACAATAGGCATTGGAGTAAAGTATTGACCTTCACTTTGCTTCACACCTTTTGTTAGGAAGCCTTCAAAAAGGTCTCCTAGGAATTGATTTGTCTCTGTATCTCGCCCTTTCTTTGCTGTGGATTTTAGTTTGATGTTTTGGAGCATCATCAGCACTGCGCGCAGAATCTTTGCGTTTTCCTTAAAAAGACGTTCATTGTGGACACTGATGAAAGAGAAGTCGTTATCAGAATAGAACTTAAGTGCACGGAAATATTCCATCACAGTCTTCATTGTCGCATCCGGGTCTTTCTTATACCAACGGAAAGCCTTTTCTATTTGTTCGTTTTCGATGTAGGTGACTGTTTCGTTCAAAAATTTCTCCATTCCGTCACGATAAAGTCTTTGCAAACGGTCTTGCAAAGAAAAATCATCATCGTATGCAGCTCCTTTCCAATAGAAATGCAGGTCGTTGGGATTGTTTGTCTCATCAACCACTTTTGCAAGGAACAGATTGACAAGTTTATCGAAGGCATTCTCTTTTGCTCCGACATTGTGTCGGCGAAGAATTGTAGCAAATTCGTTATATTTCTTTTTTATCTCATCGTTGTTTATCGAAGCAAGATCTTTAACGGAGAATTTGTTTTTCCCTATATGATAAGGCTGAATATCTGATTCAAACAAGCCTCGCGTGGCAGCATCACACTGGTATGTATTATGCCATACTCGGAACAATTGCTTATTGTTCTTCGCATCCCTATAAGTAGGAAATTCCGAGTTGTTTTTCAACAATTCTTCGTTATCCTGTACGTTTATCAAATAATATATAGGCTTTGTCTTCTCCCCGTCAAAATCCGATGTGTAAAGACAAAGGAACCTTGTTGCTTGTTCCTGCTGAAAGTAACTGAACAACTGCGCGCCATCCTCAAGAGTATCTCGCCAAGCACCATCAAATTCATCAGGTTTCTTACATTCAATGATTAATAAAGACTCTTTATCCGCCACCATTTCGCCAGACAGTCCGTAGTACGTCCGCACCCAGATATCAGCATAGCCACCTTTCTGCGTGTGTCCGAGCTTCCATGCTGGTTCAAGTTCAATATGTTCAGGCTTGTATCCCATCGAAAGCAGACGGTCGATGCACTCAAATACAACAAAATTCTCTGGCTCAGAAAAATTACTCGTTGTTTCACGACCCACAGTTATACCAAACTCTTTGTAATAAAAATGCCCATCCCTCACATCGACTTTTAATGTAGGAGCAACACCTTCATACAACTTTGTAAATATATCGCCATCTCGCTCAAAGCCCAGAGCGGAAAGTAATTTTTTTATATTTTCTTTAGTTATCATTTTAATGTAATTGGGGTTAATTGTTTGCGATAATAGAATGAAATACAGCCAACAGTTCTAATATTTTCCATTTCTCGATTCAAACTTAACGACAAAGTTTGCCATAATCATTTATTATTACCGCCATTGATAAGTTGGCGAGGGTCAACATTAAGTAAACTTGCAATCTTTACAAGCATATCAAGGGAGGGTTGCATCTTGTTGGAACACCACCGTGAAACGGTTGCTTCGTTCTTTCCTACCTGTTCAGCCAACCATTTCCCGGTCTTGCCGTTCTCAACTAACACAACTTTTAGCCTATTTATCTTTTGCGATTCCATACGTTTTTATTTGCTTACAAATTACAATACTTTGATTTGTAACGCAAATATAGTGATAATACTCGGAAACGCCACATTGAGACTCAAAAAGTAGCATAAACGCCCATAAAACCAAGTATATTAGCTATATTTGCAATCACAGAGAGAAGAAATAGGCCAATGAACGAAGAAAACAAAATAATACTCTATCAAGACGATAACGAGATAACTCGCGTTTCTGTGCGTTTTGCCGATGAGGATTTGTGGTTGACACAAAATCAGTTGGCGGATATATATTGCACAACACAAGAGAATATCTCTATGCATATTAAGAATATATATGCAGATCACGAGCTAGATGAGAACCGAACTTATAAGAGATTCTTATTAGTTCGTCAGGAAGGCAACCGTCAGGTGAGACGCAACATTGACCATTACAACCTTGATATGGTTATCGCTTTGGGTTATCGTGTGCAGTCGCAAGTGGCAACTCGTTTTCGCCGTTGGGCGACACAGAGACTTCATGAGTATATCCAGAAAGGGTTTGCTATGGATGATGAACGGTTGAAGCAAGGAGGTAATCGGTATTTCCGTGAGTTGCTGCAGCGTATCAGAGATATTCGTAGTAGCGAACGCAACTTCTATCAGCAAGTCACCGATATTTATGCTACGGCTACGGATTATGACCCACGGGACGAAATGACAAAGATGTTCTTCGCCACTGTACAAAACAAACTGCATTATGCGGTTCATGAGAATACTGCAGCAGAAGTGATATACAATCGTGTGGACAACGAGAAGCCATTTGTGGGTATGACGAACTTCAAGGGAAACTATGTGACTAAGGATGATGTAAAGATAGCCAAGAACTATTTGACTGAGATTGAACTTCAACGTCTAAATCTGCTTGTTTCCGGTTTCTTGGACTTTGCCGAGTTCCAAGCATTGGAAATGAATCCTATGACAATGAAGGATTGGATAGAAGCACTGGACAACCAAATTATAGCACACAAGCGAAAGGTTTTAATTGGCAAGGGAAACATCTCGCACAAACAAGCGATTGAGAAAGCTGAAAAAGAGTTCGCTATCTATCGCAAACGCGAAATGGAACTGCTTGAAAGCGATTTTGATAAGGAAATCAAGAAACTGAAAGACAATAATTTAAAGTAATTCACCACCGTTGCATTTGGAAACCTTCACGCAACCTTGCGCAGAACGCAGCAAGTCATTGGTGGAGCAATCGGAGGAGATTACGGTTGAGTAGCTTTTAGAAAAGAATGATATTCAACCACTTGGAAATGAATTACGATTCCTGGTGGCACCACAAAAAAGAGAGTGTTTAGAAACACTCTCTTTTGCGTTTTCTAATATTTGAAGCTGCTGCCGCCAAGGAACTCGCGCAAAAGGCTTGTGGCTGGGATTTGACGGTTGGGGATGGCGTTGAAGTAGCTGAGGAAACTGAGCAGACGGTATGCCTCGGCATATTCCGGCACGTTGTGCGGCACCTGCTTCAATATCGGCTCGGCAAAGTCCTTCATGACACCAAGCTCGAATATCAGCGACGAGTTAAACATTGCGTCGGCGTTCTCCTGATACGGAAATATCCATTTTCCTTCGCCACGGCGCACGCTCGGCCAACGGCGGATTGTGTCGAGCGCCGAGGTGCCGCGATACTTGAAGTCGCGCACAATGCGGCGCAGCAGTCGGTTGTCGGTTGTCGGCACCCAGTTATGATTGTCGATGTTGAGCGTTGTGAGCGCAGACACATACACCTTGTACTTCATCTCGTCGGGGATGCTTGCCGTCAGCTCTGGATTAAGTCCGTGGATGCCTTCCATCAGCAGTATCGAGTTGTCGTCGAGACGGAGCTTGTTGCCTTTGTATGTGCGTTTGCCTGTGGTGAAGTCATACGACGGCATCGCCACCTCCTTTCCGGCGATAAGGTCGGTCAGGTCTTTGTTGAACTGCTCGATGTCGAGAGCGTAGAGCGACTCATAGTCATAGTCGCTGTTCTCGTCGCGCGGCGTGTGCTCACGGTCTACGAAATAATTGTCGAGAGAAATCATCTGTGGGCGCACCAGATTGGCAAGCAGATGGATGGACAGGCGTTTGGTTGTGGTCGTTTTGCCCGACGACGACGGTCCTGCCACCAGCACCACGCGCGCGCCTCCCTGGCGGAAACGTTCGGTGATCTGGTCGGCGATGGCTCCGATTTTCTTGTCGTGGATAGTCTCTGCCACGGCAATCAGCATGCCCACGTTGCTCTTGTCGGCGACGGCCTTGTTGAGCATGCCCACGCTGCCCACTCCCACCGTCTTGTTGAGCTTTATATAGTCGGTAAACGCCTTGAACAGTTTTGGCTGCGGATTAATCCCCGCAGGCTTCGTGCGGTCGCCGTCAAAGTCGGGCGGCAGCAGGAGCAGTCCGCTCTCGTAGGGCACAAGGTCGAACACCCCGACATAGGATGTCGACGGCACAAGGTCGCCATAGTAACTGTCTACAAACCCTTCAAGGCTGTAATATGTGGTGTAGAGGTCGGCGGCAGTTTCAAGCAGCGTCACCTTGTCAGCCATCCCGGCGTTGCGAAACAGCTTGATGACATCGGTCGTAAGCTTAGTGCTTCTGACAAACGGAATGTCGGCGGCAATGATTTCCTCCATGCGACGCTTCACGGCAGCGACAGTAGCGGCGTCGGCAGTCTGCCGGTCGATTGTGGCATAGTATCCGCCGGCGATGGAATGCTCTATGCACAGACTGGCGGCAGGATACAGGTCGTGGACTGCCTTGGCGAGCACCATGCAGAGCGAACGCACATACATGCGCTGTCCCGACGGATTGCTCTCATCGATGAAGTTCACCATCTTCGGCATAAAAAGCGGATAGTTGAGACCCTCGGTCTTGTGGTTGACGTGGGCGCAAATAGGCTTCACGCTGATTTCATACTTTATGCGGTTGTACACGTCGAGCAGCGTCTCTCCGCCTTTGACATCCATATATTTGCCTGTGTTCTCACAGAAAATCTGTATCTTGTCGTTCATAGTCGATTCGCGTTTTAAAGTTCAGCGTAAAGTTACGCTTTCTGACGCGATTATCCAATAACAACCCTGTCACAATTTGTTTTTGAGCGACAAATGCACTAAGTTTGCAGACAGTATGGCTAACATCTATGACAACAGACGGATCTGGAAGACTGTGTTTCTGGCGGTGTCGCTGGTGCTTGTGGCTTTCTTCCTCCACATTTCCAACAACTTGGTCGACGACCTTGCCGACCAGGAACGCGAGCGTATGGAGATTTGGGCCAACGCCACAAAGGCGCTGACATCGGCTCAGTCGTCCGACATCGACTTCTATCTGAGCATCATAAAAAACAACAACAACATCCCGGTGCTGCTTGTCGACGACAACGACAACATCCTGATGTCGCGCAACTTCAAGATGCCCGAACCCGTCGACTCGCTGACGCCCGACCTGCTGTCGGACGCCAACCGCGCGTTTCTCGCCAAGCGGCTCAAGGCTCTGAAAAAAACAAACAACCATATCCCAATCAAAATCGACGGCGCCACAACGCAACACATCTACTATGAGGACTCCACGCTGCTCACAAGCATGTCCTACCTGCCGCGCATCCAGATTGCCGTGATGATAATCTTCGTGATTATCGTATACCTTGCCGTGATGTCGACAAAAAAGGCTGAGCAGAACAAAGTGTGGGTCGGACTGTCGAAAGAAACCGCCCACCAGCTCGGCACGCCGATTTCATCGCTAATGGCATGGGTGCAGATGCTCGAGGCGTCGGGCGTTGACAAAGAGATTGTCGAGGATATGGACAAAGACGTGAACCGGCTGTCGATGATTGCCGACCGATTCTCGAAAATCGGCTCCAAGCCGGAAATGAAGCTGGAGCCCGTGTGCGAGTCGGTAAGGCAGGGACTTGACTATATGCGCGCACGCATCTCCACGAGTGTGGCACTTTCGGTCAACCTCCCCGACGACGACCGCAACGTGATGCTCTGCCGTCCGCTGTTCGCATGGGTGATTGAAAACCTGTGCAAGAACGCTGTCGACGCCATGCAGGGCAAGGGAAGTCTCAACGTGACCGCCGGCTACGACCACCGCACGGCATTCATCGAAGTGACCGACACCGGAAAAGGCATTGCCCGAAAAAACTTCAAGACGGTGTTCAGCCCCGGATTCACCACCAAGAAGCGCGGATGGGGACTCGGTCTGACGCTGGCGAAGCGGATTATTGAGGAATATCACGGCGGACGCATCTTCGTCAAGTGGTCGGAAATCGGCGCCGGAACCACGTTCCGCATCGAGCTGCCGATAAAATAGCGACAAAAGCTCTGAAATTTTTTTGTAGTATAGTCGGTTTTTGCGTACTTTTGCGCTGATAAAAAATCATTTTGTCATGGTTCGTAAATATGACTATCTCGTAATCGGGTCCGGAATAGCGGGAATGAGTTTCGCGCTGAAAGTGGCAGAGACAGGCCGTGTGGCGCTAATCTGCAAATCGGACATAGAAGAGGCCAACACTTTTTATGCACAAGGCGGTGTGGCTTCAGTGACAAATCTCAAAGTCGACAACTTCGACAAGCACATAGAAGACACTATGATTGCCGGCGACTGGCTCAGTGACCGCGCTGCCGTGGAGAAGGTGGTGAAAGGCGCTCCCGAACAAATCAACCAACTGCTCAAGTGGGGCGTTGATTTCGACCGCAAGGAAGACGGTGAGTTCGACCTGCACCGCGAGGGCGGACACTCGGAGTTCCGCATCCTGCACCACGCCGACAACACCGGCGCCGAAATCCAGCAGAGTCTCGTGCGCGCCCTCAAAAGTCACCCCAACATCGACGTGTTTGAAAATTTCTTCGCCGTTGAAATCATAACCCAGCATCATTTGGGTAAAATCGTGACGCGACGCACTCCCGACATCACTTGCTACGGAGCATATATCCTCAACCCCGAAACCGGAAAAGTGGAGACTTTCCTGTCGAAAGTGACAGTGATGGCAACCGGCGGCATCGGTCAGGTCTACACCACGACAACAAACCCGATGGTGGCAACCGGCGACGGCATCGCAATGGTGTACCGCGCAAAAGGTACCGTAAAGGATATGGAATTCATTCAGTTCCACCCAACTGCACTATACCATCCGGGCGACCGTCCTTCGTTCCTCATCACTGAGGCTATGCGTGGCTACGGCGCCGTGCTGCGCACAATGGACGGAAAGGAATTCATGCAGAAATACGACCCGCGCCTGTCGCTCGCTCCACGCGACATCGTGGCGCGAGCCATCGACAACGAGATGAAGATGCGAGGCGACGACCATGTGTGGCTCGACGTGACCCACAAAGACCCGGAAGAAACGAAACACCACTTCCCAAACATTTACGCCAAGTGTCTGAGCCTCGGCATCGACATTACGAAAGACTATATCCCTGTGGCGCCGGCTGCACACTACCTGTGCGGTGGCATCAAGGTGGACCTCAACGGATGCTCTTCAATCCAACGCCTGTATGCCGTGGGTGAATGCTCATGCACAGGCCTGCACGGAGGCAACCGACTGGCTTCCAACTCTCTGATTGAAGCCGTGGTCTATGCCGACGCGGCGGCAAAGCATTCGATGGCAAACATTGCCCACTACTCGCTGCGCGAAGACGTGCCGGAATGGAACGACGAGGGCACGCAGCACAACGAGGAGATGGTGCTGATCACTCAGAGTCTCAAGGAGGTGAACCAAATCATGAGCACCTACGTGGGCATCGTGCGCTCCAACCTGCGACTCGACCGTGCATGGAACCGCCTCGACATCCTATACGAGGAGACCGAGCGTCTGTTCAAGCAGAGCAAGGCGTCGCGTGAAATCTGCGAGCTGCGCAACCTCATCAACGTGGGCTACCTGATTATGCGACAGGCAAAGGAACGCCACGAGTCGCGCGGATTGCACTATTCAATCGACTATCCGCCTGAAAAACGCCGCTTGTAAGCGTTTCAACAAACAGACAAAAATGACACAGCGACGCCATCCGGTGCCGCTGTGTTGTTTTTGCTTATATTACTGATAAAGAGACTCACCCCTCCCCTATTTTTCACTTACAAACCGCTTGAGCAGAAACGCAAGAAAATATGGGAAAGTATAGAACCTGCCATTAAATCCAATATTCTTATTGCATAATTTAATGCCGTAACGGATATCCGGATATTTGCCGTCATTAGCCGTCAACTTTGACAACGATTTGGTTGCATTGTCCGATGCCTTCACCTCTATGGGTATCAATGTTTGAATGTCGCGTATGAAGAAGTCCATCTCTAACGTTGATTTTTCATTACGATAGAAATACAAATCATAGCCTTGCTTCGCCAACATATCACCTACAACGTTTTCATAAACAGCACCCTTGTAAGTGCCATAATTCTTATTCACCCGCATATCCACCTGCGACTCCTCGTCGAGCGAGGCAACAAGCAAACCCGTATCCTTGTAATAGAGCTTATATGATTTCGGATCGTAGTTGCCCTTAAGCGGCAGGGAGATATGCGCAAGACAATGGCACACATTGACTATTCCGGCATCACTAAGCCATTCCACCGTGCCGACATATTCCCGGCTTCTGGCACCATGGGCAATCTTGCTGATCTGAAATTTCTTATTGTCTTGCCCCAAGAACACAGAAATGTGGTTGTAGACATTCTTTATCTTACCCTTGTCAAGACCTTGCGCATACTTCGTTATGTCCTCCTCATAGTCGAGAAGAAGTTGCCGTTGCATCTTGAGCGTGCCGCTGAAATTGCCCTTCTTTACAAACAAACTGACCACCGCCGGCATTCCGCCGACAATCATATAGTCGCGAAACAACCCTCCCAACACATCCATCTCCAAGCTCGACAACGGTGTGACTGACACCATCTTTTCGAACAGTCGCTCTACAAACGCGGAATCATAACCTTTTGCCCACAGAAACTCCTCAAAATCCATGGAATGCATTGTATAATCCTCTTTGTAGCCCACACTGTTCGACTCTATTTCCTGATAATTAATGCCCATAAGCGAGCCGGAGCAGACCACGTCATACCTACCATCTATTTTGAATGCCTTAAGACTTGTGGCGCAAACAGGGCAGTCCTGCATCTCATCGAAAAAGAAAATCGTGTTGCCCGGTTCTAATTCTATATTGGGGTTGATAAGCGTGATGTTGCGCACAACACTGTCCACATCATAGCCGTCATCAAATATCGACTTGAATTTCTGCTGTAAAACAAAATTGATGGCAACCACATTCTTATAGTTGTCATTTGCAAATTGCATGATGGATGCCGTCTTGCCAATCTGCCGCGCTCCTTTGACGATAAGAGGCAATCGATCCTCGTTTTCCTTCCATTCTTTGAGAAAGTCGTCTATTTTTCTCCGCATTAATCTCATAATCAACACCTTTTCTTTTGCAAAAATAGCGAAAAATCACAAAATTCCAAGCAAATATATGCGAAAAATCACAAAATTCCAGTCCTTGTGGCCTATTTTATCACAAAATTCCAAGGAGTCACACGTGAAAAATCACAAAATTTCCAATTTCTACCCCTTACGACCTTCCTTCTTTTTGCGGAAACGGCCAAGGGCATAGCCCAGCACTTCGCGCTGAATTGTTGAGTTCAGGAAGCGGTTTGCCACATAATAGAGCGCGAAGCACACAGATGTCTGCGCAAGGATGTTTAGCCACGGATTAGCAATGCCGACAAGCACAAGGCACTGAACTGCAGCCACAGCGCCCGAAATGACGGCATACGGAAGGATGTCGCCCACCACGTTGCGCGTCGGATAGCCTACGATGCGACCTGCCACAATCACGGCATAGACAAAGAACAGCGCCGATGCCACAAGCTGTCCCCAAATCATCGCCGTTATGCCCATGGGGATGGTCACCACGATGGCGACTATCATCAATGCGTCTTTGACCGATTCGTAGACCACAAGCGAGCGCGAACGCCCGAGTCCGAGGATGTAGTTGTTGATGTTGGTGGCAAGCACTATGAAGATGCCGCGCACGGCGAGTATCTGAAACAGGATTATGGCTTCGTCCCACTTCGTGTCAAAAAGGATGTGGAATATCGGTTCGGCACACGTCGTGAGCAACAGAAGCAGAGGAAAGACAAGATAGGCGGTGAAGCGGTTCATCTTGCGCATGGCGCGCAGCAACCGTTCCCTGTCATCCTGAAAACCGCTGAGCACGGGCAGGAACGACGCCGTCAGTATCTGCGCTATCGACTGTATGCCCATCTTGCTCCATTTGTCGGCTTGCGTGTAGCATCCGAGTTTGGCAAGGTTGTAGTAAGCACCGATGATAAACGAGTAGGCGTTGAGCGACAATGTGTTGAGAAATGAGCACACCATCACTCCGCTGCCAACGGAAAACACCGACCGCAGCGACGCCATGCTGAACCCCGTGCGCGGAAGCCAGCCTGTTGTCGTCCACAGGAAGACCGATTTGACGGTAGCGAGCACAATGGTCTGCCACACGATTGCCCATGCGCCGTAGCCTTCCACGGCAAGCCAGATGCCCACGGCTCCCGACACGACAAGCCCCAGCGAGTTGGCTATCGCCACGCGCGCCATCGTCATCTGCTTCATCATGCGGTTGGTCTGCACAAGGGCGGTGGCGTTGATGATAAACGACAGGAACATCACCCTCGACAGGCTTATCAGACGCTGGTCGCCAAAGGTGTCGGCAATCAACGGCGCACACGCCCACAGGATGGCGTAGATGGCAATGCTGATGCCAAGGTTGAAATAAAAGACCGTACAATAGTCGGTTTCAGTAGGCGATTTTTTCTGTATCAGCGCCGCGCAGAATCCGCTGTCGACAAACAGTGATGCGAACGCTTGAAACACAAGCATGGCGCCGACCAGTCCGAAGTCTTCCTTCGAGAGCAGGTTGGCAAGCACGACGCCCGTGACACCGTAGAACACCTGCGACGCGAATTTGTCGATGGTGTTCCACTTAAGCGTGCGCGCCGTTTTCAGTTTAAGTTCGGTTTCTTCCACGCGCCTATTCTCGGTTTACGACCGCCGGCTCCGGCACTTCCATCAAGTCGAGCAGACCGGTGCCGTTGTCGGTGGTTTCCGAGCCTTCGGCAGCCTCTGTTTCCGGCTCATTGTCTTCAATCACATCGGTGGCTTCTGTCTCGACGCCGCCTTCGAGCTGCACGATTTTCACATTCGACAGCTTGCTCTTGGTGATGACAGGTTTTCCGATATAGTACACCTTTCCTGAGCCTACGCCCTTCACGGAGAGCGTTTCTTTAGAGGCGCAACCTATTGCACCGGTGCCCATCAGCGTGCATTTCACGTGTTTCGCCGCCACCTCGTCGGCTTGAATCTCGCCGGTGCCCACATTCTTTATCGACAGGTTCTCACACTTGCCAGAAGTGATGATTTTGCCCTTTCCTGTGAGCAGCTTAAGGTTGATGTTGATAGCGTCAAGACCATTGGCGATGATTGTGCCGTTGCCTTGAAGCTGTATGTCGATTTTAGCCCCCGGAGCCACTTTGCGCAGCGTCAGAGTGCTGTCCTTTGTATTCTCTGCCTTGTACAGATACGACGAATAGACATAGACCGTAGGCAGTGTCTTGACAGTGATTGCTGCAGGGTCGAGCTGTATTTTCAGTCTGCCCTTCGAACGCTCTGCCATGATGTAGGATGTGTATTCCTTCTCGATGTCAAACGCCACGATGCCCACTGAGTCGGCATTGTTGGAATAGACCACGTTGATGCCGTCGTTAACCACCAGTTCGTTGAATTCGCCCACATTGATGGTGTGTGGAGTGGCATTTACCGCTGCCGCGCAGCAGAGGGTGATGATAGCCAAAAAGAATTTCTTCATAACGTCGCTTGTTTCTAAATATGTAAATAATCAGTTTCTATGCGTTGCAGCACGTCGTCGAGCTCTGCCCACGTCTTTGCCTGAAGCATTGCGATGCGCGTTTCCCTGAAATTGGGGATACCCTTGAAGAGCGGCGACGCGGCAAGATGACGGCGGATGTGGAGAATGCCTCTCAACTCATCGATGCCTTCGATGCTCTCCGCAATCTGGCGGCGGAGCAGCGCCATCTTCTCCGACGCCGGTATCTCTATCGCGGTGCCGTGAAGCAGATAGTGCTTCATTTCGCGGAAAATCCACGGAGCGCCTATCGAGGCGCGTCCAACCATCACGGCATCCACTCCATAGCGGTCAAAAGCCGTTTTCAAGCCCTCTGGCGTCGTGATGTCGCCGTTGCCGACAATCGGTATCGTGATGCGGGGATTGCGCTTCACCTCGCCGATAAGCGTCCAGTCGGCGTCGCCGGTATACATCTGGCTGCGAGTACGGCCGTGGATTGTAAGCGCACGGATGCCGCAGTCCTGCAGCTGCTCGGCGAGCGTGGTGATGATTTTGTTTTCGCAGTCCCACCCCAGACGGGTCTTTACCGTCACGGGCAACTTCACCGCATCGACCACCGAACGCGTGATTTGCAGCAGCTTGGGCACGTCGCGGAGCATTCCTGCCCCCGCGCCTTTCGACGCCACCTTCTTCACCGGACATCCGAAATTGATGTCGATGACGTCGGGACCGGCTGCCTCGGCGATTTTTGCAGCCTCCACCATCGGTTCCACCTCCTTGCCGTAGATTTGTATCGCCACTGGTCGCTCGGCGGCGTTGGTGTGGAGTTTGCGGGTGGTGCTGTTAATGTTGCGCACAAGAGCGTCGGCCGACACGAATTCCGTGTAGACCATATCGGCTCCCTGCTCTTTGCAGATGAGACGGAACGACGGATCGGTCACGTCTTCCATCGGTGCCAGCAGCACCGGGCGCTCTCCCAAGTCAATTGTTCCTATCTTCATTCGCTTCTTTCGTTTTGTGTGCGCAAGTTACGCATTTTTATCTGTCTTTCCAACATTGCCGGAAATTGAAATGTTCATTCTTAATGTCCTATTTTCTGTCTGTTTTGTCGGTTGCGCGCAGACGGGCAAGCATTTCTGCAGCCGTCAGCAGGCTGACGGGATGCCGCCACCCGGGCGACAACTCGCAGAGCGGTGCCAGCACAAACTCGCGTTTGTCCATCCGTGGATGAGGCAGGACGACAGCGGCGGTGTCGACAACCTCATCGCCGGCATACACGATGTCGATGTCAAGCTGACGGTCGGCATAACTGCCGTCGGCATTGCGGTGGCTAGAGCTTCCCGCCTCGCGCTCGATGCGCTGGAAGATGTCGAGCAGACGCCCGACGGACAAGTCGCTCTCAAACTCGACAGCGATATTGAAAAAGGGGTTATCAGACTGATAACCCCATGCTTCAGATTCGTATATGCTTGAGACTCGCGGGGTGCTGCCAACGCTGCGGGCTATCTCGTCAACGGCGCGGCGCAAGTTTGCCTCGCGGTCGCCGAGATTAGTTCCGATGTTGACACTCACTGTCCGCATTGCCTGCGTTTACAGCGTTTTTGAGACCTCTACTTCTTCGTAGGCTTCAATCATGTCGCCTTCCTTCACGTCGTTGTAGTTGGCGATGTTAAGACCGCAGTCGTAGCCCGACAAAACTTCCTTGACATCGTCCTTGAAACGCTTCAGAGAGCCGAGTTCGCCCGTGTAGATGACAATGCCGTCGCGGATAAGACGCACCTTGCTTGTGCGTTTCACCTTGCCCTCGCGCACCATACAGCCCGCAATCGTGCCGACCTTCGATATCTTGTAGGTTTGAAGCACTTCTGCCGTACCGGTAACCTCTTCTTTGAGCTCCGGCGAGAGCATTCCTGCCATTGCGTCTTTAACCTCCTCGATTGCATCGTAGATGATTGAGTAGAGACGGATGTCGACGCCATCGTTTTCTGCCAGACGGCGAGCGGCTACCGACGGACGCACCTGGAAGCCGATAATAACGGCGTCGGATGCGGCGGCAAGCGTAACGTCGCTCTCCGAAATCGCACCCACGGCCTTATGGATTACGTTGACCTGAACCTCCGGTGTCGACAGCTTGATAAGCGAGTCGCTCAACGCCTCGATTGAGCCGTCAACGTCACCTTTGACGATAAGGTTCAACTCGTGGAACTCGCCCAACGCGCGGCGGCGGGCAATGTCGTCGAGGCCAGGCATACGGCGGGTGCGCTCCTTGACCTCGCGCTGCAACTGCTCGCGGCGCGTGGCTATCTCGCGTGCCTCACGGTCGGTGTCCAGAATGTTGAAAGTGTCGCCGGCGGTCGGCGCACCGTTCAGACCGAGCACCAATGCCGGTGCCGCAGGGCCTGCCTCCGTGATGCGCTGGTTGCGCTCGTTGAACATGGCGCGGATCTTGCCATAGCTTGTTCCTGCCACCATGATGTCGCCCACACGCAGCGTTCCGTTGCTCACAAGCACGGTTGCCACATAGCCGCGACCCTTGTCGAGCGACGACTCGATAATCGAGCCTGTTGCCTTGCGGTTAGGGTTGGCTTTAAGGTCGAGCATCTCTGCCTCGAGAAGCACCTTGTCGAGCAGTTCTTTAACGCCGATACCCTTCTTGGCTGAGATTTCCTGCGACTGATATTTTCCACCCCAGTCTTCCACGAGGTAGTTCATGTTGGCGAGCTCCTCCTTGATTTTGTCCGGGTTGGCGGCAGGCTTGTCTATCTTGTTGATTGCAAACACGATTGGCACACCGGCTGCCGAGGCGTGGTTGATTGCCTCGATGGTCTGCGGCATCACGTTGTCGTCGGCGGCAACGATGATGATGGCGATATCCGTCACCTTGGCTCCGCGGGCACGCATCGCCGTAAATGCCTCGTGGCCCGGGGTGTCGAGGAACGTGATGCGGCGGCCGTCCTCAAGCTTCACGTTGTAGGCTCCGATATGCTGCGTGATGCCACCAGCCTCGCCGGCGATAACGTTGGCGTTGCGGATGTAGTCGAGCAGCGATGTCTTACCGTGGTCTACGTGTCCCATCACGGTCACAATCGGCGGACGCGGCAGCAAATCTTCCTCGGAGTCGGCCTCCTCGTTGATTGCCTCCGATACTTCCGCACTGATGTATTCTGTCTTGAAACCGAATTCTTCTGCTACAAGGTTGATGGTCTCAGCATCGAGTCGCTGGTTGATGGAAACCATCACGCCGATATTCATACATGTGGCGATAACCTTGTTGACCGGCACATCCATCATCAGTGCCAAGTCGTTGGCTGTCACGAATTCTGTGATGCGCAGCGTCTTGCTTTCCTTTGCCTCCAATGCGGCTTCCTCGCGCTCGCGCTCTTCAAAAGCCTCGCGCTTCTCTTTTCTCCATTTAGCACTCTTCTTCTGAGGCTTGTTGGTGAGGCGCGCAAGTGTTTCCTTAACCTGCTTCTGCACGTCTTCTTCGCTGACCTCTGCCTTTATGTGGCGCTTGGCCTTGTTGTTCGGACGGTCGGCGTTCTTGTTCTTGTTGCGGCGGCTGTCGTTGTTGCCTCCACCTTGCTTCTGTCCGCCGGCTTGCTGTCCGCCTGGATGCTCAATGTCGACTTTCTCCTTGCCGATGCGTTTGCGCTTGCGCTTCTCGCTGTCGGCGTTTGCGCCTCCGTTGGCTTGTTTTTCCTTGGCGATGCGCTCTTTACGCTTTTCCTCCTTCGACTTCTTCTTCGGACGGGTCGACTGGTTGATGGCGTCAAGGTCGATTTTGCCGAGAATCTTAGGAGCGGCGATTGTTGCCACGACAGTCTTGATTTCGTTGGATTCCGAAACCTCAGGTGCTGCGGCTTTCGGCGCGCTCTGTGGCTGTGGCGCCGGCTGCGGAGCTGGCTTTGCCTCCTCTTTCACCTCCGCCTTCTTAACCTCTTCCTTTACCTCTTTCTTTACCTCTGGTTTAGGTTCCGGCTTCGGCGTAGGTTTCGGTGCGGGTGCGGGCGCAGGTGCTGGCTTGGGCTCTGGCTTCTTCTCTTCAACGACAGGGTTGTTGTGCTTGTCGAGTTCGATTTTGCCGAGAATCTTCGGCTTCTGCACGGTTTCCACAACAGTCTTTATCTGCTCCGGCTTTTTAGGCTCTTGCGATGCCTTGTTTTTCACTTTGTCCTTCTGACGCTCCGAGGCATAGCGCTCCGACTTCGACTTCAAGTCTTTGTCGTTTTTAAACGCGCGCACCAGCATTTCGTGCTGCTCGTCGGAGATGCGAAGGTTCAGGTTGCCGGGATCGCCGACCTCCTGATTGTGTTTCTGCAGAAATTCCACCAGCGTAGGAATCCCCACATTCAAATCGTTTGCTACTTTGCTTATCTTTATTGGCATATTGCTTGTTAAGTTTCCTGTTGTTAATCCTCAAATTCCGCTTTCAAAATATCGAGCACTTGGTCGACGGTGCTTTCCTCAAGGTCGGCTTTGTCGATTATCTGCTCGCGTGGCATGTTGAGGACGGCTTTTGCCGTGGTGCAGCCGATGCCTTTGAGGGCGTCGATAACCCAGCTGTCGATTTCGTCGCTGAATTCATCAAGATAAATGTCGTCGCTGTCCTCTGTGAAGCGGTAAACGTCAATCTGGTAGCCGGTCAGCATTGTGGCAAGCTTGATGTTCAAACCGCCTTTTCCGATGGCAAGCGACACCTCTTCCGGAAGCAGCATCACCTCGGCGCACTTCTCTTCCTCGTTGATGCGGATTGACGACACCTTGGCGGGACTGAGGGCGCGGCGGATGTAGAGTTCGGGATTCGTTGTGTAGTTGATCACGTCGATGTTCTCGTTGCGCAACTCGCGCACAATGCCGTGGATACGAGAGCCTTTCACACCGACGCATGCGCCGACCGGGTCGATGCGGTCGTCATACGACTCTACGGCTATCTTGGCGCGCTCGCCAGGGATGCGGGCGATGCCTTTAAGCAGGATGAGTCCGTCGTGAATCTCCGGCACCTCAATTTCAAACAGACGGCGGAGGAATTCAGGGCTTGTGCGCGAAATTATCACCTTCGGGTTGTTGTTGGCGTTCTGCACTTCCTTGATGACGGCACGGATGGTTTCGCCCTTGCGGTAACGGTCGCTCGGAATCTGCTCTTCCTTCGGGAGGATGAGCTCGTTGTGCTCCTCGTCAAGAACAAGCACTTCGCGTTTCCAGATTTGGTAGACCTCGCCTACTACAATCTCGCCTTCCATTGCCTTGAACTTGGTATAGATGGCGTCTTTCTGAAGATCGAGTATCTTGGATGCGAGCGTCTGACGGAGTGTCAGGATGGCGCGGCGGCCGAATTTCTCAAAAACGATTTCTTTCGTAACGTCCTCGCCGATCTCGCATTCCGGGTCAATCTCGCGGGCGGCGGTAAGACCGATCTGCATGCTCGGATTCTCTACAGCGCCGTCGGCCACTACTGTGAGGTTTTGATAAATCTCGCAGTCGCCCTTGTCTGGGTTCATAATTACGACGAAATTCTCGTCCGATCCAAACATCTTTGCCAGCACGTTGCGGAACGATTCCTCCAACACGCTGATCATTGTGGTCTTGTCGATATTCTTCAGCTCTTTAAACTCCGAAAAGCTGTCTACCATGCTTATGGTTTCCTCTTTCTTTGCCATAATGTCTTAAAACTGGATTACGTATTTTGTATATTTTATTTCGTTATAACCGAAGCGGAGGTCTTCCTCCTGCTCCACCGGACGCTTGGCGCCTTCGGGTTTCACTTTCTTGACCACCGTAAGCACGAAGCCGTCGGCGTCGGCACTCTTGAGGATGCCTTTGAGCTTGCGACCGTCGGCGGTAAGCACCTCAACCTCGTTGCCTTCGTTCTTGTGATACTGGCGCTCTACGCGCAGTGGCGATGTCAGTCCGGCTGAGCCGATTTCAAGTTCATAATCTTCCTCGTCGCGGTCAAACTCGCTCTCAACAAGTCGGTTAAGGCGGATACACTCATCTATGTCCACACTTGTGTCACTGTCGATTTCCACCACGATGTTGTTGTCCTTGCTGATTCTGACGTCGACGAGAAAAAGGTCGGTGCCTTCCATTCCTCGCTCCAAGACTGCTGTCAGCGCGCTTTTGTCAATCATTCTTCAATTGTTGATGTATTAATAAAACAATGGAGAAGACTTCCGCCCCCTCCATTTCCGTCTGCAAATATACTTATTAATAGACAAATGCACAAACATTTGGTTTCAACGGCTCAAAAACTGTCTTATAATTAGCGATATTTAACACTGCCAAGCAAATTATACGTTTTTTTAGCATCCTCAACGCGCTTTTTTTGACGTTCGCCTGGGATGCCTGTTCCGTTACCGCGGCAGTTGCCGCTCATTCTGTGGGTTAAATAAGTTAAAAACTTGTTCCCGATGCTTGTTTCTCAAAGAAATTTCATATCTTTACGCAGTTTAGTAATAACCTAACCGAAAAAGAACAAAGAAAAATACAGAATACACATCATTTATTAACTTAAAATCTTTTTTATGAGAAAGTCTTTTAAACACATTCTGTTGGCTGGCTTGACCATTGCATCGACAGCCATGGCTATGAATGCACAGACTTTGACGCAGGACTGGAAGGTGACCGAGGGTCTGCCTACAGCCACCGATGCCCGTTGGGGCATTGGTTTCGACGGAAAAGTCTTTGTCAACGACATGACAGCGCAAAAAATCGCATCGTTCGACGGCACAAACAAGAACACTCTTGAAGTTGGTGCGGCCGGCGTATGTACTTCTGTCGATTCCAAAGGCAACCTTCTCGTTGCCAACCTCTGGAAATGGGGCGGCAAAATGACTTCGTTGAAAATTTGGAACAAGACAACCGGTGTCATTTCCGAATTTGAGGTGACAATCCCGGAAAGCGTGACAAGCACAAGCCGAATGGACGTGTTCGGCAAAGTTGTCGGCGACATCACAAGCGAGACTGGCGGCGCCGTTTTCTTCTGCCCGTCCAATGGCAATAAGATTGTAAAATTGTTCTTTGCAAACAGTGCCCAGGTTGTTGAAAAGAGCAAGGTCATTGAAACCACTTTTGCCAACTTCCAAACCACTTGTATCGCACAACCTTTGACAAACGATCCGGAAAGCGATGCCATCATCCTTAAGGACAAGGGTGTTAAAGAGGCATATGTTTTTGACGGAACAAATTGGACAACTCTTGCGGATGCCGGCATAAATGGTTCTACTGGTATCGACATGATTACCCTCAACGGTACTCAATACACAATCGAACCTGCCGGTGTTGATTTCACCGACGGTTTCCAGATTGTGGACAGAAGCACAAACACCGTAGTAGCAACACACGCTGCAGAGGGCTCTGCCAACGGCACAAGTTTCGGCACTTCGCTCAATGCAGAGAAGGTGGACGAATTCAACGCCACAATCTACCAATACCACTGCGGTCAGTTCGCTGCAAAGTACACATTCTCTATTCCTAAGCCGCTTCCTGCTCTTGAGGCCCGCAACGCTTACGCTTACGACATCAAGGTGGAACCTGCTGCTGAAAACTACACTGTTTCTTATCGCTTGAACGCTCCTGCTGAATCTGTAAAGGTTCAGATGTTTGTCGACGGCGAAATGACAAAGGAATACGAAGGTACTACTGTAGCTACTTACGGTGACTACGAAATGACAACCCTCAAAAACCTCAACTCTGTTGAAGTCCCGGGTGCCGACGTTCCTAAAGACGCATTGGTGCAATTCAAGGTTGCCGTTACAAGCGCCACTGTTGCCGAGCCTACTGTAAACACTAAGAAATACAGCTTCTACCACCCGTCAAGCGTGGACGTAGACAACAACACCGACAGCCCTAACTTCGGACGAATCCTTGTTGCCGAGGCTATGGCGGCGAAACCTACCGGCTACCACTCTTCTGGCGAAAACAACGGTCTGTATGCTTTCGACCCGACTATGAACCCTATCAAGAATTCGGAAGGCAAATATGCGTTCAAGGGCGGTCAGACTTTCCAGACTACATTCCCTAATGGAAAAACTTCTTACGACCCTCGAAAAGTGCGCATCGCTGCCGACGGCCGTATCTTCCTGAGCGGTCAGAACTCTAACGGCATCGCGCTCTGGCAGGTTGACCCAACCGACCTCAACGCTGCGTTCAAGCCGGTAATCAAGGGCACTGCAAACCCTGACACTTACGAAATCACTAACGAAGCCGGCGAATTTATCGCTGCGCCTAACGTAAGTATGGACCTCCAAGGCTCTGGCTATGGTCTCAAGCTGTTGATGCTTTCTACAAACGCAAGCGGCACTGGCTTCTCTTACTCTGGCTACCGCACTGACGAGTACCTCCTCGGCAAGGCCTCTACTTGGGACAGTGCTCCTTCAAAGGCTATCGACGCGTTGACTGGTCAATACACAATCACTCACACAAACTCTACTGCTATCTACGACAACGAGGGCGGTATATGGTATGCCAACTCTCGCTCTAAAGCTACGGAAGCAGAACCTACTTTGGTCCACATCAACGCTGAGGGCGTAGAGGACTACAAGGTCGACTCTAACGACAAGGGCGGTTTCTACGGCGGTGGCGGTATCCGCTTCAACGCCGACTTCTCTCTCCTCGCTATCGGTACTTCTGACAAGACTCTCACAGTATTCGAGGTTTCTAAGGACGACAATGGCGCTCCTGTTTTGACTGAGAAATACAAATTCGCTACGACTATCGGACGCAACCTCAACGACATCGCTTGGGACTGCGCAAACAACCTCTACATTGTCAGCAACAGCGGTGAGTTGTTGAAAACTGTCGCTCTTCCCCGCGAAAACGGTGAAGTGGTTGTTGCCGCTCCAAGCAGCTACGACATCAACATCTCAAGCGACGAGTATCCTGCTTCTGTTTACATCATCGGTTCTGATAATGTATGGAACCCTGAAGACGGCGTGAAATTGACTAAGGGTGAGAACGGTGTCTACACTGGCACTTTAACAGGTCCTTGCAACTTCGGTATCACTACAGTGCTTAACGCTGACTGGGATGTTGTCAATGCAAACCGCTACGGTTTTGAGACCGACAACGCTGCCGTTACTCTCAACCAGGCTACGCCTATCGTGAAGGCTGTCGGCGCTATCCGCGTGGCTGAGGAAGGCGAATTCGAACTCACTGTCGACCTCAAGAACATGACTGTCCTCGTTGCTGGCGAAGCTCCGGTGGTTTATCCTAAGAAGCTTTACCTCCTTGGCTCTGTAGAGCCTAACGCTTGGGATCCTGCCGACGAGACTCACGTTGCCAACCAAATATCTGAGGGCATCTATCAGATTGATAACGTCTCGATTCTCGCTGCCGATGAAAACGACTATGGTTACTTCGCATTCACTTCAACTCCTGGCACTTGGGCCGATGTCAACGCTCATCGCTACGGTCCGGCTGCAAAGGATACTGAGCTTGCCGACAAGACTATGTCTGCTATCGGCTTGAACGGCGACACTTCTTACAAGATCAAGAGCGGTGCATACAGCATCACTGTCGACCTCGGTCTCAACACTATCTATGCTGTCCGTCTGGGCGACAACGTTAACGACGCTGCCGTTGAAGCGGCTAAGGTTGTTGCTGGTATCGGCGAGATCCGAATCATCGGTGAAGCTAACGCTGTTTCTATCTTCAACGCTGCCGGACAGGCTGTCGCTGTAAACAGCAAGGACGCTCAGTTCTTCGTTGCAAGCGGCATCTACGTAGTTGTTGTCGATGGCAAGGCTACTAAGGTTCTCGTGAAATAACATTTCACCTCAATAAATCTAAAAAGGCGAGTCTCTTTCGGGACTCGCCTTTCTTTTTCGCCGTCCTCGCCGGGACGGCTTGAAAAGACACTTCGTTAATTCTTTCATCCGGCGCACTGCGCCATAGCGTCGGCTCGCTTCTTGCGCGTGCAAAACCGCTCGCACTGCAGGCAGATGTCGTAGCCAAGCAGTGCTCCGAGGATGAAATCCTCCTCGGGCGACAGCTGATGGAGCGGGCGCACGATAAACTGCCTTACCGCCGCAATGCATTCAGGCTTGCCGAAATACAGATTGACGTTGTTCTCGTTGGCCGACTGCTCGAAGTGGCAGATGCCTTGATCGTCGAGTCGCGCCACGGCTGCCGCCAGATAGCGACGGTTCAGCGTGCATAACACCATGTTGCGCACGCCTTTCTTATATTCGTACACATAGTTGAGAAACACCTGAAGCTCGCTCGACAGCATCGTGTTGACTATTTCCATCATTGTCGTTGGTCGTTTTTTATTTTGTCATTGACGTTTGTTTCTGTCTCTCGGTTATTCCACGCCCTCGTTCTTCAGCTGTGCGACCCAGGCGTCGATGCGTCCGTCGGTCTTGTCGTCTTCGTTGACTTCGTCGAGTGCCAGACCGACAAACTTGCCGCCGCTCTCTGCCGCCGAATCATCGTAGGTATAGCCGGAGGCATCGACCTGACCGACAAACGTGCAGCCGGTGGCTGCCAGACCGTCGTGGATTTCGCCCATGGCGCTGCAAAACGTGTCGCTGAACGACGAGGAGTCGCCGCAGCCGAACAATGCTACTTTCTTGCCTGTCAAGTCCTGACACTTCAGCTGGTCGAGAAAGTCGTACCAGTCGTCTTGCAGCTCGCCGGCGCCCCATGTGGAGGTGCCGAGCAGCAACGCATCGTAGCCCACGGCATCGGCGGCTGTGGCCGACCCTACATTGTGCACGTCGGCGGAGGCTACGCCGAGTTTCTTCGCTATTCGCTCTGCAACAGCCTCGGTAACACCTGTTGTTGAGCCATAAAAAATACCAATTTTCATCTTCGTGTAGTTTAATTGTTCATTGTTGTTTTTCTGGTCGTAAAATTACGTCGGCGCATTGCCTTCTGCAATACCTAAATCAGCGTAATTTGACCGCTGCGGCATACCTATCATTTTGTGAAAATTTGATAACAAGGCAGTCTGTCAACGCTTTACAGCCAACAATCGACCCTGTCGGAGAGCGTGGCGGCAAGGCGCAGACCGGATAGCGTCCGGGCGGCGTTGTCGCGGAATTGCATGGCAAGACTCTCGCGGGCGGCATAGCAGCTGGCAAGCACCGACTGTGCGACGTAGCGTTCTGCATAGCGGCGCAGGCTCTGGGCGGTGCCGACGCCGTCAACGGTCAGCGACAGCGTGTAGGTGGTGTCGCTGTCGGAGGGAATCGAAAACGATTGGCTGTCTACGATGCTCGCGAGTTCGCCGGCAAGACATAGCCAGGCGTTGAGGCAATAAACGCCGAGCAATCGGCGGTTGTCGGACGAGATTACTGCCGGACGGCTGTCGCGGCCGCTCATCAAGGCGAGGCACGCACTCTCGGCATAAACTGTTTTAAGCACTTGCTCAATGTCGATTGAAATTGTGATTTTTCGTGTGTTGTTCATTGTCTTTTTTTAATTGTAAAGGTTATCAAGATTAGTGTTGTTGCAGCCGCAAGCAATGCGGCAAGCGAAAGTCGGTAGCGCGTAGGCAGCCGGCGCGTCGATGTGGTCTGCTCTGTCGTCCCGATGCTCACGCCTGTGGCTGCCACCGTCACTGTGTCGGTGCGCTCCTCGGCTGCAAGCCGGCGGTGCCGGCTTATGCTTCTCACGGCTTGACGGCCTGTCGAGTCGGGGGCAAAGAAGTTTATCTCAACGGTTTCCGATGCCTCTTTCGCCGATGCCGTGGTGCGGCGTGTGGCGGCGACGCTGTCGGCCGTTTCCGTGTGTGTCTGCAATCCCGCAGTGCTCTCCACTGCCCTATGGCTGTGGCACGAGGATAGGCTAAACAGTGTGGATACGATGATTGCTGTGGTTGTGTGTTTCATGGTAGATGATTTTTGAAGCTTGTTTTTTCGACAGAAAGTAGCGTGACGCTTTTTGCTCGGCAAGCACTGTCGCCACGGCTTCGGCAATCGTGCATTTGCGCCTGTGCATGACGCGCCTGACGTGGAGGCTTATCTCCTCCCACATCTGACGCTTCTGTTTACTCCGACGGGAGCATGGCTTGCCGTCGCGCACCATCTGATACATCATTCGCAACGCGTAGTCGTAACTCACGTCGTAGCGTGGTGTGCCGCCGCGGAGCGCACGGTCTATCACGTTGTAACGGCTGTCGTAGCGGTTGGTTTCGATGGCTTTCTTCAGGCTGCGTTGCCAGTTTGCCATCAGTTCTTGGTTTCTCATGATTTTGTGCTCAAACATAATTCTCGGTTTTGATTTGTGTGTTTTTCTTGGAAA
>ERZ773109.92-NODE-92-length-41970-cov-8.433950_pt1 | contig 41970 bp, 36 predicted proteins | sample MGYA00580569_ERZ773109 | MGnify/ENA primary metagenome ERZ773109 (study PRJEB29015, sample SAMEA2737852) | human gut metagenome | biome: human gut; feature: human-associated habitat; material: faeces | place: China | collected 2012 ...
TGAAAAGCGCCCATACAAATCATTTTATATGATTTGATGGGCTTTTTTTATTTATGAATCATTTTTTCGGGCTGCACATACAAATCAAATTCTTCACTTGTTAAATAACCCAAATCTAAAATGGCTTCTTTTAAAGTTAAGTTATTCTTGAAAGCATGTTGACTGGCGTGTCCGGCTTTTTCATAGCCAATCACTGGATTTAAACAAGTTACTAACATTAAAGAGTTATGTAAGTTTTTATCCATTGTTTCTTTATTGGCCTTTAATCCATCTAAACAATGAATGGTGAATGAGTAAATCGCATCACTTAATAATTGAATGCTCTGATCCATATTGTAGGCAATCAATGGCATAAAGACATTTAATTCAAAGTTTCCTTGACTAGCTCCAATACCAATTGCGGTATCATTTCCCATAACTTGTACGGCAACCATGGTCAAAGCTTCACATTGTGTTGGATTGACTTTACCTGGCATGATACTTGAGCCAGGTTCATTACTAGGAATATCGATTTCATGAATACCACTTCTTGGACCACTCGCAAGCCATCTTACGTCATTGGCAATCTTCATGCAGTTGGCGGCAAGACCTTTTAAAGCGCCACTTGTATAAACCATCGCATCCTTACTTGTAAGGGCATGGAATTTATTTGGGTCTGGTACAAATGGAAGGTTAGTTTTCTCAGAAATGATTTTTGTGACGACTTCATCAAAACCTTCTGGACAGTTGATTCCTGTACCTACAGCGGTTGCACCACAAGCTAGTTCATACACATATTTTAAGCTATCGATAATTTGAGCTTTACTATGCTCAATCATAGAACGGTATCCACTTAATTCTTGTGAGAAATATAATGGAGTGGCATCTTGAAGATGAGTCCTACCAATTTTAATAATGCCTTCGTTTTCTTCTTCTAGTTTTTTGATTTGATGAATCATTAAATCTAATTGTGGAAGTAGCTCGGCATTGATTTTTTGGGCTACCATGATATGTAACGCAGCTGGGAACGTATCATTTGAACTTTGGGATGCGTTTACCGTATCGTTTGGGTGTAGAATATTTTCCTTTGCGTATTCATTTCCTAACATAGAAATGACTTCATTGGCATTCATATTGGTTTGTGTTCCAGAACCTGTTTGCCAAACATGTAAAGGGAACTGGTCTAAACATTGTCCGTCCTCAATTCTTTGACAGATTTCGACAATGGCTTCACATTGTTTTTCAGTGATTTTATTGAAATGAAGGTTCGCCTTAGCACACGCTTCTTTCAATATCGCAAAACTATGAATCAAAGAGGCAGGCATCAATTCCTGTCCAATCTTAAAATTCTCTAAACTTCTTTGGGTTTGGGATTTCCAATATTTGTCAGCTTCGACTTTGATTTGTCCTAAGCAATCTTCTTCTATACGATATGTACTCATTTTGTTCACCTCTATGAAGTAGTTTAACATTTTTTTAAAAAATTGTCTTTATACATGTTACAATAGATACGTAAAATAAAAGGAAATGAGGAATACTACATATGCGAATGAAGGAGCCATATGAAGCTTATTTAGATGACTACAATTGTTTGGATGTTTATATGTCCAAAAATTTTTTTGATGGAAAAAGTCGTATTTTCCATATGAAAGATACGAAGGATCGTATTATTCCGTTGACGATCCAGTCTCAAAGTGATCTATACAATGGATATACGCATTATTCATTGTCTTTAAACGGAAACTTAGAAATTGGTCAAGAATATACAGTCTATGATGAACATTGTAAGACTTGTGTTGCCAAATACTCTCATATTGTCAAAACAGAGCGTTTCGCAAAAGAGTTTATGTATGAAAAAGACGATCTAGGTGTTACATATACACCGGAAAAGACAACCTTTAAAGTATGGGCACCTACCGCATTAGCTGTGAATGTAGGCTATGTTTTAAATGGTAAGAAAATCGTTGAATCGATGACTCGACAAGACAAGGGCGTTTTCTCACTTACTGTCAATAAAGATTTAAATGGAGTGCACTATTCATACTTAGTACGTGTGAATGGAGAATATAAAGGGGTAACAGATCCATATACTTGTTTTAGTGGTCCGAATGGCCAATATAGTGTGATTGTAGATCCTAAGAGTTTAAAGCTTCCTGAAAAAATCAAATTGAAACCAATGGATAGTGAATGTGATGCGATCATATATGAAGCAAGTATTCGTGATATGACAAGCCAAACAGGAATTGGTGTCAGTCATCCAAAAAAATTTGTGGGATTTACTGAAGAAAATGAAATCACAAAAGCACACAATACAGGGTTTAGTTATTTAAAATCATTAGGTGTGACACACGTTCAATTGATGCCTGTCTTTGACTTTGGCAGTGTGGATGAAGTGTATCCAAATATCTTCTATAACTGGGGCTATGATCCGATGCAGTATCGTTGTTTAGAAGGGGCCTATTCATTGGATTCAAAAAATGCGAAGTTAAGAATCGAAGAGTTTGCGAATTTAGTGCATGATTGTCACAAGGCAGGCATTCGCGTGAATTTGGATTTAGTGTTTAACCATGTGTATGTCAAAGAAAACTTTGCGTTAGAAAATATGGTGCCCGATTATTATTTCTTAATGAATCGTGAAGGTGAATTTTCGAATGGAAGTTTCTGTGGTAATGATATTGATACACAGCCATATATGGCGCGTAAATATTTTTTAGAAACTTGTAAGAAAATCATCGAGTTATTTGATGTGGATGGTTTCCGTTTTGACTTGATGGGAATTCTCGATTATAACTTGATGAATGAAATTAGTGAAGAGTGTAAAAAAGTGAAGCCAGACTTTATGATTTATGGGGAAGGCTGGAATATGCCAAGCTTTGTAGCGGAAGAGATTCGTGCTTCACAATTGAATCAAGCTAAGATGCCACATGTAGGTCATTTTTCGGATCGTTTCCGTGAAGTAGTTCGCGGATCGAATGATGAGCTTTCTCGTAAGGGCTTTGCGTCTGGACAAGCTGATTTGTTCTATCAAGTAAAATGTGTAATGGCCGCAAGTTGTTTGGACCATGTGTTTGATAGTCCTACGAAAGTCATCAACTATGTGGAGTGTCATGATAATCATACGTTATGGGATAAAAACAGAGTATGTTGTCATGGGGAGAGTCGTGATTTAAGAGAAAAACGTCAAATCATGGCCAATGCGATGGTATTACTTGCGCAAGGAGTTCCTTTTATTCATTGTGGTCAAGAGTTTGGTCGTACGAAACAAGGTCTAGGCAATACATACAATCGTTCGGATAACTACAATCGTGTAGATTATCAAAGAAGGGATCATCATATTGAAATTGTTGAGCGCACAAAAGAATTGATTGAAATTCGTAAAGCGCATCCTTGTTTCAGATTAAGTACGGTTGAAGACATTGAAAAGGGTGTTCAATTTGATTCGATCTATGATCAAGTCTTAGTGTATTCATGTCAAAAAGGGGATGATCATTGCGTGGCTTTCTTTAATCCAACGAACATACCTTATGATTATCACTTGGATCAAGAGGCAAGAGTTTTGTTTGATGATGGAAATAGTAATGCGTTTGAAACGCAGGATATTCATATTGCAGCATTTAGTGTCGTCGTTTGTCAATTTGGCTTGACGGCTTAGAACTCAAAACATATAATATAGGTTAAATTGAGAAGGAGATAAACAATGGCAAAATTTTTTGAAGAACCATCTAGAACGTTCAGTGAGTATTTATTGATTCCTGGTTACACAGGTCCGGATTGTACACCGGATAAGGTGAGTTTGAAAACGCCTTTAGTAAAATTCAAAAAAGGTGAAGAACCTGCACTATCTTTAAATATTCCAATGGTAAGTGCTGTTATGCAGGCTGTTAGTGGTGAAGAAATGGCTTGTGCACTTGCACGTGAGGGTGGAGTAAGTTTTATTTACGGTAGTCAAACAATTGAGTCTCAAGCCGCTATGGTTCGTAAAGTGAAATCGACTAAGGCTGGGTTTGTTGGCAGCGATTCAAATATTAGCCCTGAAGCAACATTAGAGGATGTAATTGCTCTTCGTACAAAGACAGGACACTCAACAATGGCTGTTACTGACAATGGTCAAGCGGATGGTAAATTAGTAGGTATCGTAACAAGTCGTGATTATCGCGAAAGTCGTATGGATCATTCGATCTTGGTTAAGGAATTCATGACACCATTTGAAAAATTGATCGTTGGAGATGAAGATATTACATTGTCTGAGGCAAACGATTTGATCTGGGAACACAAATTAAATCAGTTGCCTATCGTTGATAAAGAACAACACTTAAAGGCATTCGTATTCAGAAAAGACTACGAATCACACAAAGACAATCCAAATGAATTATTGGATGATAAAAAGCGCTACGTTGTAGGTGCTGGTATCAATACACGTGACTATGCGACGCGTGTACCTGCATTAGTAGAAGCTGGTGTCGATGTTTTATGTATTGATTCAAGTGAAGGATATTCTGCATGGCAAGCTGAAACAATCAAATGGATCCGTGAACACTATGGTGACAGCGTAAAAGTTGGAGCTGGTAACGTTGTTGATGGAGATGGTTTCCGTTTCTTAGCGGATGCAGGAGCTGACTTTATTAAGATTGGAATCGGTGGAGGTTCTATCTGTATCACTCGTGAACAAAAAGGTATTGGTCGTGGACAAGCTACAGCTACAATCGATGTTGCGAAAGCTCGTGATGCATACTTTGAAGAAACTGGAATCTATGTTCCAATTTGTTCAGATGGAGGTATTGTACATGATTACCACATCACATTAGCGTTGGCATTTGGTGCTGACTTCGTTATGTTGGGTCGTTATTTTGCACGTTTCAAAGAAGCTCCAAATAAAATCGTAAGTGTAAATGGAAACTACATGAAAGAGTACTGGGGTGAAGGTAGTGCTCGTGCTCGTAACTGGCAAAGATATGATGTTGGTGGAGACAAGAAAATGTCTTTCGTAGAAGGTGTTGATTCTTATGTTCCTTATGCAGGTAGCTTAAGAGACAATGTAGGTTTATCTTTATCTAAGATTCGTCATACAATGTGTAACTGTGGATGTCTAACAATTCCTGAACTTCAAAAAGATGCGAAGGTTACATTGGTATCAAGTACAAGTATTGTCGAAGGTGGAGCTCACGACGTTGTAGTTCGTGATGAACATTTCGACGCAAAACCACAATAATTTCAAAAGGACTTCGGTCCTTTTTTTCTTTATCAAAATACCTTATAATACTTGTATGGAAAAACAAAATGATTTATTGATGGATTCAAGTATCCTGTATCGAAGTACACAAAAATATTATGATAAGATGCTACAAGATTTGAATTTGAGTTATGCCCAGCTTCCCATCTTGATTGAAATCTATGAAAATGAAGGCATTTCCCTCCAACAAATTGTACAGGTTGGTGGATATGACAAGGGTACAGTCACAAAGAATGTTCAAAAATTGAATGCTTTGGGTTATGTTTCCATCTTAACAAGTGCCAAAGATAAGCGTGCTAAAGAATTATATACGACGGCACTCACAAAAAAACTTATATCCGAAATCTATGGGATTCGTAGAGACTGGTGGCATCATATTACGCAGGATCTAACGGCTGAGCAGATTGAAGTTTTCTCTACGTTTTATCAGACTTTATCCAATCATGCCAGAAGCTATGCGGATTTGGAGCAGACCAATCTGCAGTTTTATAAATTAAAAAAATTATCTTTATCAGATTATGATTCACATTTGAGTTGTTCTTTATATACAGGAGGATGTAATTTAAAGTGTCCTTATTGTCATTCAAGAGATTTGGTGTATTTAAAAGAAAATAGGTATCCGATCGTTACAGAAAAAATCAATGAATATTTAGAGAGTCATCGCAAAGACTTAGATGGCATTTATATATCAGGAGGCGAGCCTTTGATGCATGAGGGGGTTGTTTCCTTTCTACAGTATGCCAAAACTTTAAACTATAAAATTAAGATTCATACGAATGGTATGTTCTATGAACGTTTAAAAACGATCCTTTTACAACAATTAGTGGATCATATCAGTCTAGATATCAAAAATGCTCCGAGTGCCTATGCGAAAACGTGTGGAGTTGAAGATATGAATCTAAAGGATATTGAGAAGTCTTTGAGTTTGTTGAAGAAGTCACTTGTACCATATGATATTTGTGTAACTTTGGTGGATGAATTGCATAATGAAGCAACGATAGAAGAATTAGGACAATGGATCCAAGGCGTGGATACAGTGATTTTACAGCCATTTGAAGATAGTGAAACGACCATTGATCATTCGTTGCATCGACCTAGTTTTGAAGTTGTTTTAAAATATAAAAAGATATTCGAAAAGTATGTTAAACATGTAAAGATAAGGGGGGATCAAGCATGATCGAAGTCGAAAAAAGAGATGGGTCCATAGTTGGTTTTGATTCGTCAAAAATCTTTTCGGCCATATCCAAAGCGTTTGATTCTTTACATATGGAAAAAGATGATGCGATCATCAATCTATTGGTGCTTAGAGCGACGGCTGATTTTCAAACGAAGATCAAAGACAATCGCATTAGTGTAGAAATGATTCAGGATAGTGTTGAAAAGATATTGTCAGAATCAGGTTATTATCCGGTCGCAAAGACGTATATTTTATATCGCAAACAAAGAGAGAATGTGCGTAAGATTCAATCGACGGCCAATGAATATATTCATTTAGTCAATTCGTATCTGCATGATAATGTATCTTTGGAAGATGAAAACTCCATGGCTACATATTCTGTGGGAGGTTTGATTCTTTCCAATTCGGGTATGATCACTTCGAATTATTGGTTGAGTGAAGTGTATGATGCTCAAATTACCAACGCACATAAAAATGGGGATCTATATATACATAATATCAATATGTTGACAGGATGCAGTGCAGGCTGGTCTTTGGAAGATTTGATTTTAAAAGGACTTCCTTCTGTAAATAAGATGATTTCATCGCTACCTGCCAAACATTTATCGACGTTATGTAATCAGATGGTCAACTTTCTAGGCATCATGCAGAATGAATGGGCCAGTGCACAATCCTTAGCGCATTTTGATACGTTACTCGTACCTTTTATTCATCAGGACAAGTTATCTGTCAAGATGGTCAGTGATTGTCTAGAAAGCTTTATATATGGGATAAATATTCCTTCCAGGTGGGGAACTCAAGCGCCTTTTAGCCAGATTACTCTAGATTGGAATGTTCCAGAAGAGTTTATAAACAAAAAGGCTATTGTAGCTGGTTGTGAATGTGACTTTACATATGGTGATTGTCAAAAGGAAATGAAGATTTTACATGATGCCTTGTTTGAAGTTATCAATAAGGGGGATATTTCGGGTCGTGGTTTTCAATTTCCAATTATTGCCCTTTACTTACATCCAGATTTTGATTGGATGCATGAAGAAGAGTTATTTAAGGCTTGTGCCAAGTATGGAACGCCTTATTTCTTGACCAAGGAAAAGAAGGATGTCGAAGGTTATTTTGGCTATAAACCTTTGTGTGGAAGTATGGGGGTTGTGACATTAAACTTAGTGCGCTTAGCCTATCTTTCAAATAGTAAGGAAGATTTCTTTAAGCGTTTAGATAATTTAAGTGATGTGGCCCTTCGCTCTTTTGAAGTCAAGCGACAAGTGTTAAATCAATTGTTGGAAGCGGGTTTATATCCTTATACCAAGGCTTATATATCGGATTTTAATAATTACTATGGTACTTTAGGTATTGTGGGTATGAATGAGGCTTGTTTGAATGCGAAATGGTTAAAGAAAGATTTGATGGAGAAGGATGCACAAATCTTTTCTATGGAAGTGTTAGAGTTTTTAAATCATAAGCTTTTAAATCAAAGTCAAAAAGTCAACTTAGAGGCGACGCCTGCAGAAAGTGTATGTACGCATTTTGCCCAAATTGATCAGGAATTGTATCCGGAAATCATCAGTTATGGGTATTACACGAATTCAACGCATTTAGATGTCGCCAGTACGGATGATGTCTTTGAGGCTTTAAAGATACAAGAAGAATTTCAAAATCAATATAGTGGAGCCACTTCTTTTCCAGTCTTTATTGATCATGGAATCGAAGATTGGAAGATGGCAGCTTTACTTGTGAAGACCATTTATGAAAACTACGATGTGCCGGTATTCACGATTACGCCAACGTATTCGGTTTGCGAAGAACATGGCTATATATTGGGGCATCAAGAAGTTTGTCCAAAGTGTTTAAAGCCAACAGAAATCTATTCTCGTGTTTCGGGATATTATCGAAACTTAGAGGATTGGAATGAGGGTAAACAAAAAGAGTTTTCAAGAAGAAAGACGTATTCGATTTAAGGAGGGAAAAGATGAGAGAAACAATAGGATTTATTGGGGCTGGAAACATGGGTGGTGCCATGATTGAAGGGATTGCCAAGAATCAATTATTTAATACAATTTGGGTGTGTGATCATCACCAAGAAAATTTGGATCGTTTCCATGAGAAGTATGGGGTGAATACTTCATTGGATGAAAAAACAGTAGCACAAAATAGTGATGTATTGGTTTTAAGTGTAAAGCCGAAGCATTATCCAAAGTTGATTGAAACAATCAAGGACAGTGTTAAGTCGGATGTCATTATTGTGGATATTGCGGCAGGGATAACTATTTTGGATGTGAAGAAATATTTTGGCAAAGACTTAAAGGTGATTAAAGCTATGCCGAATACGCCGGCATTAGTCTTATCTGCGATGAGTGCCATTTCTTTTGATGACAAAGTAACAGAAGAAGATAAGGCATGCATTACATCGATTTTTAATAGTTTTGGAAAATGCGAAGTTGTCGAAGAAACAATGATGGATGCCGTAACGAGTGTGAGTGGTTCAAGTCCTGCCTATGTATTTATGTTTATTGAGGCAATGGCTGATGCTGCTGTTGCACAAGGACTACCTCGAAATAAGGCATATACATTTGCGGCACAGGCTGTTTTAGGTAGTGCCCAGATGGTCTTAGAAACAGGTATGCATCCGGGTGCTTTAAAAGATATGGTATGTTCTCCAGGTGGAACAACGATTGATGCGGTTTGTGAGCTGGAAAGAATGGGCTTTAGAGCGAGTGTGGAATCGGCTATGCGTGTTTGTGGTGAAAAATCAAAGAAGATGACGGAGGGAAAATAAGTTATGAAAAATATTTGTATCGGATTATTTGAGGGGGAAACTTTACCTGAAAGTTTAGCGGCTTTTAAAGATGTAAAGTTGGATTTAGAATTTGGTAAGATTACAACAATTCATACATTAAATCAAATGGATTGTGAAAAGGTTGTTGTCGTTGGTTTGGGTGATGGCAAAAAGAATATCAAGGAAGCTTTTAGTAAAGTAGAGGCGGATGATTATTTAGTGTATGTCACTGAAAATACGGCGTATGCGGCTGGTTTTGGCTTAGTGTATGGGGCTTATAGCTATAAAGAGACGAAGGTGTATGATTTAGAGAGTGATGGTTTTAATGATGAATTTGAAAAAGGTAAAACGGTTGCTCGTATTGTGAATCATGCGCGTGAAATGAGCGATATGCCCGCTAACTTTTTAACACCGGATCATTTGGTGGATGAAGCGAAGATGGTGGCTGAAAAGTATGGTATGGAAATTGAAGTTTTAGCCGAAAAGGATTTAGAAGAAATTGGTGCTGGTGCTCTTTTAGCTGTTAATCAAGGATCGGATAGACCTTGTTTTATGGTGGTGATTCGTTATGATGGTGGTAAGGAAGATGAAGACTATACTGCTCTTGTTGGTAAGGGTCTTACATATGATGCGGGTGGCTACAACATTAAGTCAAATATGCATGGTATGAAGTATGATATGTGTGGAGCTGCCAATATGCTTTGTGCTTTAGAGCTATTAGCGGAATTAAAAATAGAAAAGAATGTTGTGTGTGTTTTACCAATTACTGAAAATAAAATCAATGGACATGGCTTTGTGGATGGGGATGTGATCACAAGTTTAAGTGGTAAGACGATTGAAGTCACAAATACGGATGCCGAAGGAAGATTGATTTTGGCTGATGCCTTGACTATGGCACAAAAGCTAGGGGCGACTCGTGTCATTGATATGGCGACTTTAACGGGTGCTTGTGTACGTGCTTTGGGTAGTACATATACGGGAATCTTTAGTAATGATGATAGTTTCTATTTGCCTTTCTTAGGAGCTTCTAAAGCTACAAAAGAACAGATTTGGCGTTTGCCTGTGGATGAATATTTCCATTCAGAATTAAAGTGTTCTAAGGTAGCGGATATTATCAACTCAAAGACTTTGGGTGGTAATGCAAGTTTAGCTGCGGCTTTCTTAGAGGAGTTTATTGAAGAAGGCACGAAGTGGATCCATTTGGATATTGCAGGAACGAGCGATAAGGATGAAGTGGCTACGGGTGTCATGATTGAGACAATTGTTCATTTCTTTGAAAATGAATGTAAATAAAATGTAACCTATTGAAATCATTTACAGAACGTGATATTATCATACGTGTTTAGAAAAGAGGACAAATTATGGAAGTACAATTTGTAGAAAGTAAAAACTTAAAAGAAAAACCAACTGGAGCTTTAGGCTTTGGTAAATATTACACAGACTATATGTTTGTGATGGATTGGGATGCTGGTCAAGAATGGCATGATGCAAGAGTCGTACCATATGGACCATTGGAATTCGATCCAGCAAGTATGGTATTGCACTATGCACAAGAAACATTTGAAGGTATGAAGGCGTATCGTACAAAGGATGGTAAGGTTCAATTGTTTAGACCTGAAATGAATGCGAAGCGTTTTGCGAACTCCAATAAACGTTTGAGTATGCCTACTTTACCTGTAGATATGTTTGTAGATGCTGTAAAAACAATTGTGAAGTATTCAGAAGATTGGATTCCAACAGGTGAGGGTGAATCTTTATATATTCGTCCATTCATGTTTGCGACAGAAGCTGCGATTGGTGTACATGCGGCAAGTCATTATAAATTTATGATTATCTGTTCTCCAGTAGGTGCTTACTATGCCGAAGGTGTAAATCCTGTTAAGATCTATGTAGAAGATGAATATGTTCGTGCTACAAAAGGTGGTACTGGATTTACAAAATGTGGTGGAAACTATGCAGGTAGTTTAGCAGCTCAGGTTAAGGCTGAAGAACTTGGTTATTCTCAAGTATTATGGTTGGATGGAGTTCACCGTAAATACATTGAAGAAGTTGGTTCCATGAACGTTATGTTTGAAATTGATAATAAGATTGTGACAGCTCCATGTGAAGGTACAGTACTTCCTGGTGTTACTCGTGATTCTATTTTACATATCTTGAAAGATTGGGGATATGAAATCGAAGAAAGACATTTGTCTGTGGATGAATTGATGGAAGCAGGTCACAATGGTAAGCTACAAGAAGCTTGGGGAACAGGTACGGCTGCCGTAATTAGTCCAATTGGTGAATTGTACTACAAGGGTGATAAAGTTACTGTTTCTGATTTTAAAACGGGTGAATTAACACAAAAACTATATGATACTTTAACAGGTATTCAATGGGGAACTATTGAAGATCCTTATGGATGGACTGTTGTAGTTGACTAATTTGATGAAGGTGTACGTTGTACATCTTCTTTTTTGTTTATAGCTCCTCTTTTGCAAATGGGTGGTAAGTGACAAATTGTTACAGGCAATGGTATAATTAGAACGCTTGTAGAAAGGCAAGCTCTTGAAGAGCTTCATGAGGTGAATAACCATCAAGAGGAACTTGGCGGTTCTGGTTATTCATCTCGTGAAACTCCGAACCGCCAAACACAAATGAATAAAAAAGAACGTAGAAAGTATCCATCTTTACGTTCGTTTACTTGGTCTGAAGATTCTAAAAAATCTGAAGGACAGTTGCTTGTAGAAAATACTGTTCAAGAATGGTACGACGCTAAACATGCAACATCATCTATTTTTGAAATTGAATTTATAAATTCTTTAGACATAAAACAATGTCCATTCTGTGGATCTAACGATTTTATAAAATACGGTCATAAGAAAGATGGAACACAAAGATATATTTGTAAAGAATGTGGCAAACGCTTCACAGCTTTGACGAATACAATCTTTGATTCCAAGAAAATACCTATATCTGAATGGATAGAGTATTTACTGCATTTATTTGAATTCCATTCTATAAATTCAACAGCCTACGATAATAGAAATTCACCCACTACAGGTAAATATTGGCTGATCAAAACATTCGAAGTTTTAAAAGGAATACAAGACGATGTTGTACTAGACGGTACAGTATATTTGGATGAAACATATTTTACAAAAGTAAAAAGTAAACTAGTAACAAAAGATGGAAAAAAACTAAGAGGAATATCTCGAAATAAAATAGGTGTTGGTGTTGCTTGTAATGAGACAAAATCAATTTTTATAGTTACAGGAACATCAAAACCATCAAGAAAATCAACAATAGAAACATACGGTAAGCATATTGCAAGAGGTTCTGTATTAGTTCATGATGATGAACACTCTCATAGCATATTGATTGAAGAATTGGAACTGGAAAACATAGTATACCCAACAAGTGAAACAAAAGGCTTATCAGAAAAAGACAATCCTTTGTATCCAATTAATAATCTTCATTTATTACTAAAACAATTTATAAGAAATCATGGAGCTTATGATAGAGAGCACCTCCAAGACTGGCTTAATTTATTCTGGTTCATTATGAATGAGCCAAAGGACAAGTATGATAAGGTGTTAAAATTTATAGAATTGGCAGTTTTGTCGCCAAAAAAAGTGCGATATCGGGATGCAATGAGCTCTAAGCACAGTAAATAAGCGCACAATTACCACCCATTTGCAAAAGAGGAGCTTTGTTTATTAACTTAAAATTTACATAATCGTGATATAACTGAGTAAAAGAAAGAAGGGTTCTTATGAAAGGTATATGGTTGATTGTAGTAGGGAATATATTATATTTGGCTTCAATGATATTTGGTGGAAATGAAACAAGCAACTTTGGCGATTTTTCAAGTGGTGTATTGATTGGATTATCACTTGGATGTAACTTAATAGGAATTATCTTGGCTGTAAAAGAGATTAAATCAAATGAAAAAATATAGTGTATCCGTATTGATTTGGTTCATATTTGAGGCTGTTGCCTTTTCTTTATATGTATCCACAAAGAATGTGTTTTATTTAATTAACTTCACATATATAGGGACTTGTATTGGTGTAGGTACAAGTTTAATGTCTTCTAAAAATAAGTATGCCAGAAACTTTGTGCAGCTTTCTGTAGGATCGTATATGTTAATTTATTTAGGAATTATTTGTCGCGAAAATATGCAGATCGAAGGCTTTTGGTATTACTTGTTTCTAGGTGTATTTGAGGCGGCAACCATTCATTATTTTGTCGCAAAGATTGCTGGTCCATTATTTTTTGGACGTGGCTGGTGTGGCTATGCTTGTTGGACAGGGATGATTTTGGATCTGCTTCCTTTTAAAGAGGGGCCACATAAGCGGTTACGTATAGGTCGGATTCGATATGTCTTATTTGTGGTATCGTTTATATACGTATTCTTGTTGTTTGTATTTCATGTGAATGATTTAGAAAATATCTTATTTTATTCGTTCATCATTGGCAATATCATTTACTATGTTTTAGGGATTGGAATGGCTTTTGTGCTGAAAGATAATCGAGCTTTCTGTAAGTACATTTGTCCAGTAACTGTGTTTTTAAAACCGGCAAGTTACTTTTCATATTTAAGAATTAAATGTGATCATGATGTATGTATTGGATGTTTAAAATGTGTAAATACATGTCCTATGGATGTGGATATGTTAGATGATTCTAGAAAGCGTAAGAATGGTACAGAATGTATTTTGTGTTGTCAATGTATTGAGGTTTGTCCCCAACATGCACTGGACATAAAAAAATAGAGATTGCTCTTTTAAGATATTGGAATAGTACAAGAATAAAATGAATCATTAGAAATACCCGTTGTGACAGCACAACGGGATGTTTTTTCGTATAGATGTATAAAAATTGCGGGAAGTTGACGCGTGTGATATTGTGAGTTTGCAGTCTATCTTAACTCTGATATTGCATCTTAACTTAAAAAGAGTTAAAATACAAAAAAAGAGTTAAGAATGGTGGTGAACCTATGGAATATCTCAATAAAGTTCTTGGAATTGAAGTGACTTATGAGAATGTGGATTTCAAACATTTGCCTAACTTTATTGTTACACGGTATCGCTTGCAGATGGCTTCTATGAATGGGAAAAAGGTAATTTTCCTTTATCCGAAAACTGAATTGGAGCAAATTGTAGTGCTGAAAAAGCACATTGCAAGAATACAGAAAAATGAAAATATGCCTATTGTTCTAGTGTTAAAAGAGATTACTTCTCGGCAGAAAGAATATTTGATTCGTGAGAGAATTCCGTTTATCGTAGAAGGAAGGCAGATCTATTTGCCTTTTATGGCGTTGTATTTGCAACAACGGTGCAATGCCGAAAGAAAACTACACAAAAAATTACTTCCATCGACTCAGATGCTTCTATTGCATTTCATTTATGGAGGTGCAAAAGAAATGTCTACAAGTCAGGCTGCAAAAGACTTGGAATTGACACCTACTTCAATATCGAGGGCATCGAAACAGCTTGAAGAAACAGGAATGGTGCATATAAAGAAAGTAGGTGTGCAAAGAATTTTGTGTTCTGAGGATTCTGCGAAAATGCTGTTTAAAAAAGCAGGAGATACACTGCAAAATCCAGTAAAACGAACAATATATATTCCGAAAGGGTTGGTGTCAACAAATCTTGTGGAAAGTGGATATTCGGCATTGGCAGAGTATTCCATGCTGAATTCGCCAAACATCAAATGCTATGCAACAGAAAGTATCTCTCAATGGAATGATGTTATGACAAATAGTTTGCAGGATTCGACGGAACAAGTGGCCGTAGAAATGTGGAGATACGATCCTCGAAAATTGTCCACACGAAATATTGTAGATGAACTTTCACTGGCATTGGCATTGAAAAAAGATGTAGATGAAAGAGTTGAAGAAGCAGTTGAAGAAATGTTAAATGAATTGTGGAGGAAGATAGATGGTTACAGGAATTGATAGCTTTAAAGAATGGTTCAAGGGTAACGAAGAACAATATGCAATCATTGGAGGAACGGCGTGTGACATTCTGATGACAGAGGGAGGTTAGGATTTTAGAGCAACAAAGGATATTGACCTTGTTCTGATTATTGAAGCACTTGACGTGAATTTTGGAAAGAAATTTTGGGAATATGTAAAACAGGCTGGATATGAACATTGTAATAAGAGTTCGGGTGTGCCGCAGTTTTATCGTTTTAGTCATCCAGTCTCTAATCAGTATCCTGCGATGATCGAACTATTCACGCGAAAGTTGGATGCAATTCAACTTCCAGAAGATACAATGATAACACCATTACCAATGGACGAAGATATTTCAAGTCTGTCTGCTATTCTTTTGGATGATGATTACTACGAATTTTTGACAAAGGGGAAAGTCACTGTCAATGGAGTAACTGTCTTGGATGCGGCATATTTGATTCCATTTAAGGCAAAATCTTGGATAGATTTGACAGATCGCAAAACTTCAGGGGAACATGTTGACAGCAAAAACATCAAGAAACATAAGAACGACGTTTTCCGCTTGACTGAATTGATTGATCCAACAATCAAGATTACGGCTCCTCAACCAGTTTATATGGATATTCAAGAGTTTGTACAGCGGATGCAAAATGAAAACATTGACCTTAAACGGTTGGGGTTAGTAGGAAGAACGAAAGATCAGATTTTGAAGGAAATAAAAGTTTTGTATATAGCACAGTGATTCTAGTGCCATTTCAGTTGTTATGCCAAAATGCAGTGAGCTGAGATGGCAATTTTCTTTAGTTAAGAATTATAAGATTTGAGAGAGTATTTGTAACTCTCGTCATTATAATTCATGGTCTTCTGTTGTAAGATTTTTTGGATTTTCTTTCGGCAACTCTATCTTGAAAATATAAGCTTTTAAAAAGTGTAATTTTGTTGTCTATACAATAAAAAATAGAGATTGCTCTCTATTCTTGTTTGTATTTTTTTAGGGTGTATTCTGTATGCATCTTATAGATGATGCATTGAATGACATTATCCATCAATTCTTGTTCGGGGTTGGCGTTTTCAAATACGATTGTATTTCGGTTGTTTTTGAAGACGTCATTTAATGAATCTTCAAATCGAGATATAAATAAGTCATAGGCTTGTTCGATGGTTGAATCTTTCATATTTGTATAAATATGAAGTAAAGATGTGATTTGTTGCATGGAATAGCATCTTTTTAGGATGGTTAAAACCAAAAAGTAAGCTAAATGACTTTTTGTGTAGTGCTTTTTAACTGGAGGATGGACAATACCTGTTTTGACATAATTGTTGATCATAGCTTTGGTGATGAACTTTTCATCATAGAAATATGTATCTTTTAATTTCTCGTTGATGTAGGTAATCACTTGGTCCATATATAGGTCAATTTCGGGTAGGTCTGACCATCTTGGGAATGTATAATTTTTCATACTTTGATTGTAACATAAAATAAATTGTTACACAATCTAGAAATTAATACTAGATGTATTGACTTCTTGTGACATCTATATTATTGTTTATCTAAAGAGAGGTAAAAAAAGAATGATTCATATTATTTCTGATTCATCGACTTTGTATTCGATTGAATCGGCAAAAGAAAAAGGGTTGTCGATTGTTCCTTTGAATATTACTGTTGATTCACAAACATATCGAGATTTTGAGGATATCACAAGTACACAATTATTAACTATGATTGAAGATCACAAGATTCCAAAAACTTCACAGCCAAGTCTTGGTGAAAAGATTGATTTATATAATGAGCTTTCTAAAGATGGTGATGAAGTGATCGATATTGTGATGGCTTCTGGTTTGAGTGGAACATACCAGACGGCTATGATGGCAAAGAATTCTTGTGACAATCCGGACTTAGTACATGTCGTAGATACTCAAACATTGTGTGGGCCACATCGTTTGATGGTGGATACGGCTTTAGAAATGGCAAATAATGGGGCAAGTGCCAAGGATATCGTAAAGATGATCGTACAAAGTCGTATGCAGGAAGAGTCGTATCTTGTTCCTGTTGATTTTCAATTCTTAGTTCGTGGTGGAAGAATCAAAGGGTTAGCAGCTACATTGGGTGGTGCATTAAAATTAATTCCAATTTTGAAAAAAGGCGTTGATGGCATGGGCTTAGATAAGTTTGGCGTGAGTCGTACTTATAAAAAGGCTGTCAATATGGTGGTTGAAGATTTTAAAAATAATGGTTTTGATTCCAATTATACATTCTACATTTCACATGCCTTTAATGAAGATTTGGCAATGATGTTTGAAAAGAAGATCAAAGAAACATTTGAAGGTGTAAAAGTTGTGATTTATCCGCTTTCAGCTGCATTTATTACGCAGGGTGGACCTGGATGCGTTGCCGTACAGGCAATTAAAATGGCTTAGGAAATTTTCCTAAGCCTGTTTTTTTCTCTTTTTCTATTTTAACTTTAGAATACCATCTGACCAAAGTAAGCCACAAAACTCATGGCGATGATAAAACCAACACCATAAGGTAAGATCTTCGATAATAATTTAGAATCTTGACCCTGTCCATCGACACTGCTTAATGCGATGGCGATGGATTGTGGGGATAACATTTTGCCGGCTGCCACACCCAAAGAGTTTAGTGCGACGATCCAATATGGATTGGAATTCAAGCTTTGGGCTGCGCTTTCTTGTACAGCACCAAATAATACGCCTGAACTAGTACCTGAACCCGTCACAAATGTTCCTAGACAGCCGATCCATGGGGCAAAGAATGGATAGAAGCTTCCTGTAACCGCAATGGCGAAAGATGCGATACTCGCAATCATACCTGCATATCCCATGATTTTAGCACATCCAAGTACACATAGCATGGTAATAATGGTTTGCGACATCTGTTTGATTGTGGCAATAAATACCACTTTGAAATCTCTAAATGTAGCTTTTTGAATCAAACCACCCAAAATAGCGGATAAGAAGATCCATACACCTGGTGTGTTGATCCAAGTGAATGTCATTGTGCTTGGATTGTCTCCTGTATAAATAACAGTTGTGGATGCGAACTTTGATAAGTATGTATTGATTGGGGCTACTAATTTTGAAGTAGATAATAAGAAGATAAAGATAAAGATAAATGGTGACCAAGCCGTTAATGCCTTTTTAACCGTAATTTTTTCGTTTGCTTCTAACTTCATTTCGTATTCAGAATTTGGTTTTACTCTTGAACCCAAAAGAATGGTGCATAATAATGAACAAACGCTTCCTACCACAACACATAATTCAGAACCTACAAATTTAGCAACGATCATTTGAGGAATCAAGAAGCTCAATCCAGAAACTAAAGTGACTGCTGTTACGCCTTTTAATGCCTTAAATCCTTTTCCTGTCACCATGACGATCAAGAATGGACATAATAACATAAATGGAGCTAATTGAAGTGTCTGTGTAAAGGCAAGCTGGGCATTTTCAAGTCCAACTAAATTAGCCAAAGTGACCGTTGGAATACCAATTGAACCAAATGGAGTGGGAACCCCGTTAGCAATTAGACAAACTAAACAAGAAAATAATGGATCAAAACCTAAAGCTACAAGCATACTTGCAGGAATGGCAATGGCAGTACCAAAGCCGGCCATACCTTCCATAAATCCACCAAAGCACCATGCGACTAGTAGAACAAGAATTCGTTTGTCGCTTGAAACGCTAGTAATCATTTGTTTAATGATTTCCATACCGCGTGTACGTAGTGACAAGTTATATGTAAATACGGCTGCGATAATCACAACAATAATAGGCCATAGAGCCATTAAGAAGCCTTCACAAGCGGCAGTTACCGTATTTAGAAAACTTTGTTGCCAGATCGCAACAGATAGTAGTACAGAAATAATCAAAGAACCAAAGGCAGCTTTATATGTGGGCCATCCAAGTACGGTTAGCGCAAATATTAGCCACAAAATGGGACAAAGTCCCAAAATAAAATATAGAAAACTCATATCATCTCTCCCTTATGCGTGTTGATTATATCAAAGTGAGCATGTTTGTCAAAAGAAAAACGCTAAAAATAGGCGTGTAAGCGTAATCAAACAACAAATGAGGGTTAAATATGTGGTTATTTTTTGACTAACTAAGGAATTAAAAAAATTAATACATTTTTTGATAATGTTGTGGTCTTTTTGAACGGAATGATGTATTATAGTGGTACAAAGTAGCATATTGTGTCATAGAGTGGGGGTGAAGACACATGTTCATGGGGGAATACGCGCATAACATAGATCGTAAGGGGCGATTGATTATGCCAGCTAAGTTTCGTGAGGAACTAGGTGAACATGTTGTCGTAAACCGAGGACTTGATGGATGCCTGTATGTATATACGGTAGAGCAGTGGCAGCAAGTGTATCAAAAGCTATCAACTTTGCCTTCGACAAATAAGGATGCGCGTATGTATCAGCGTATGATGTTGTCAAAAGCAGCAGAATGTGAAATGGATAGTCAGGGACGAATTTTGATTCCATCCTCTTTAATCGCCTTGGCTGGACTTGAAAAAGAATGTTTGATTATAGGTGTCGCCAACCATTTGGAAATTTGGTCTAAAGAGCGTTGGGAAGCTTTAGAAGAAGAGCAGAGTGCATCTTTTGAAGAGGCAGCGGAACACTTATCAGAAATTATGGGGTAGTAATGAATGGAACATATTAGTGTATTATTGAATGAATCGATTGACATGCTACAAATAAAAGAAGATGGGATCTATGTAGATTGCACACTAGGTCGAGGGGGACATAGTAGTGAAATCTTGAAACGTTTAACAAGCGGACATTTATATGCGTTTGATTGTGATCAAAATGCGATTGATGAAAGTACACCGCGTTTGCAGGCAATAGGGGATAATTTCACTTTGATCCATTCTCCATTTGAGAATTTAAAGAGTGAACTTGCCAAGCGTGGTGTTACTTTAGTAGATGGAATATTTATGGATCTTGGTGTATCGAGTCCACAATTTGATGATGGCCAAAGGGGGTTTAGCTATCGTTCGAATGCGCGATTAGATATGCGTATGGATCAGTCACAAGAATTAGATGCCTATGCAGTAGTAAATACGTATGACAAGGAGGATTTGATTCGTATTTTAAAACGTTATGGTGAAGAGCCATTTGCGGTAAAGATTGCCAATAAAATCTGTAGTGCCAGGGAAAATGCACCGATTGAAACGACATTTGAATTGGTGGATGTCATTAAATCGGCATTACCGGCAGCTGTTCTAAGAAAGAAGGGGCATCCGGCAAAGCAGACGTTTCAGGCAATTCGCATTGAAGTAAATCATGAATTAGAGCAGTTAGAAACCGTATTACAGGATGGCTTAACGATGTTGAAGCCACATGGAATTATGGCAGTAATTACATTTCATTCTCTAGAGGATCGAATTGTGAAAGAGATTTTTAAAGAGGTGGCCGTTGCCAAAAAGGTAAATAAGCGGTTGCCACAAGTGGGGACAGAAAATTTAGAATATCAGCTGGTGAATCGAAAGCCGGTTTTAGCAAGTAATGAAGAATTAGAGAATAATAATCGTGCGCACAGTGCCAAACTAAGAGGGATAGAGAAGAAAGGATGATGCATATGCAGAGAAGTTTTAGATTAACAAGGGTACTTGTTTTAACTTTATTTGTGTTGTCTGCGGTCTTCTACTTCGTATCAAAAACATATGTAAATTCAATGAACATTTCGCTTTCTGTAGAAGAGTCACAATTGAGTGATGAAATTGCGCAGAAAGAACAAACTGTTGAAGAGCTCCAAAATGAAGTCAATACATTACAGGAAAAGGGCAGACTGTTAGGAATGCTTGACAATCAGGTCTCTGATAATGAAAATAATATATATGTAATGAATGACTAGATGGAGTGGTGATGTATAATGTCAGTTCGAAAAAGTAATAGAGAACTGTTAAAAATGATTAGTCGAATGACATTAATTGGAACATTAGTAGTAGCTAATGTTCTTTTCACTATGGTGAGCCATAAACATTTATGGTCCCAAAAAAATGCATTGGACGAAAGAATTGCGTCAAGTATTGTTGAAAAAACAGTCACAGCCAAGCGTGGAACGATCTATGATCGAAATCATACGGTGATTGCCCAACAAACACAGGCCTACACAGTCGTGGCTTATTTGGATAAGGGGGTTGTGGATGTCAATGGAAATCCCAATTATGTCAAGAATATTTCATCAACAGCTAAAAAACTAAAGAGTGTTTTAGGGGATGAAGTCAATGAGAAGGCGTTAGTTAAAATCATGAAGTCGGCTAAAAAGGCGGGTAAGTCACAGACCGAACTTGGTTCGGGGACGAAGCGTATTAAAAAGTCGTTGATGAAAGAAATCAAAAAATTAAAGATTCCTGGTATTGGCTTTATTGATGCGGTATCTCGTTATTATCCGGCTACGCCATATTCTTCCAATCTAATTGGGTTTGCGGCATATGATGAAGATAAACAATCGATTGAGGGTAAGCTTGGTTTAGAGCTTTCTTTAAATGCGTTATTAAAGGGTAAAAATGGAAAAGAACAATATCAGCAGACGGTGGATGGTTCAAAACTTCCGGGTACGACAAAGGTGATTGAACAATCTAAGAATGGTAAAGATGTTGTGTTGACTTTGGATTCGGAATTGCAGTCAACGGTCGAAACACAATTACAGTCGACTATGGAAAATGAGAATGCCAAATCGGCTTGGTGCATTGTGATGGAAGTGGAAACGGGTAAAGTCTTGGCTTGGGCTAGCTATCCTACCTTTGATCAAAATGAACATAAGGAAATTCCAAGCTATCAAGATGCGATTAGTACAAGTACGTATGAGCCAGGTTCGGTAATGAAGCCATTTACGTATGCGACAGCTATTGATACCAATGTGTATCCATATAATAAGACGTATGTGTCCTATCAATTCTGGTATGATTATGATGCAAGTACAGGTAAGATCACGCGTTTGCCGATTGGTACCAATTCGCCATATCCATATATTGCGGATGCGTTGGATGAAAACTTTGGTGAGATTACATTTGATCAAGGTTTAGCTTTTTCAAGTAACGTTGCCATTTGTGAGTTGTTGGCCAATTATATTAATTATTCACAATACAGTAAGTATTTGGATGCGTTTGGCTTCTTTCAAAAAGTAAATACACCTTATGTAGATCAGTCTTTGGGAGTTAAAAATATTGGTCTTCCTACCGATTATTTATCAACAGGATTTGGTCAGGCTAGTTCCATTACGGTGTTGCAGCTATGCCAAGCCTATACAGCTATTTTTAATGATGGTACGATGGTCCGTCCGTATGTGATTGATTCGATTGTGGATAGTGATACGGGTAAGGTTGAAAAGAAGTATAAGAAAAAGGCCGTGGGTACACCAATTTCTAGTACAACCGCAAAAGAAGTGCAGGAATTGATGTCGCATGTTACGGATGATGGGGCGAGTGGTGCGCGTTTTAAAGTGGATGGTGTAGATCTTTTGATGAAGACAGGTACAGGTCAGATTTATAATACGGATTTAGGTAAGTATGATCCGGATTATCATACTTCAAGTATTATGGCGGCAGCACCTGCCAATGATCCGAAAATCATGGTGTATTATGGTTTGGTTTCGCCAAATATTACTTCGTATTCGGCAGAACCATTTAAAAAGATCGTGCGAGATACGTTGCAGACTTGTGGTATTTCAACGACGCCTACAAATGATACACAAGAGTCGTATGAGGCTTGGGAAAGTTATGAAATGCCTAGTTTAGTGAATCATACGATTGATTATGCGCATGAGAAGATGAAAGATAAAAAGGTGCATTTAGAAGTGATTGGGGATGGTTCAAGTGTGATTGAACAATATCCGGATGCATCGGTAACAATTAATTCGAATGATCGTGTCTTTGTGTTGACGAATGGAAGTAAGATTACGATGCCAAATATGTCGGGTTGGACAAGGAAGGATTTAACGGTTTTCTGGCAGCTTACGGGTATTAGTATTAAGACGAGTGGTTATGGTAAGGTTGTAAATCAAAATGTGGAAGAGGGGACAACGATTTCTACGGACACAAAAATTGAGGTAAATCTAGAATAAGAGCTTCGGCTCTTTTTCTTTTTCTGGTATGTAAAAAATGGTGGATTTGGTTTTCAAGTTGACAAAAGTCATTTGGGTTGGGTAAAATTAATGGTGAGTGAAAGAGGAGAGAGTAAAAATGAATGATTCACAAAAAATGAAGTGGTACACACTTGCGTTTATGTGTTTTTCAACTCTATGGGGTTTTGGAAACGTATTAAACGGATTTATGTACTTCAACGGAATTCAAGTTATCTTTTCTTGGATTTTGATGTTTGCGTTGTACTTCGTTCCTTATGCATTAATGGTAGGTGAACTTGGTTCTGCATTCAAAAATTCAGGTGGAGGTGTAAGTTCTTGGATTCACGAAACAACAGGTCCTAAGGCAGCATACTATGCTGGTTGGACGTATTGGGCATGTCACATTACGTACATTGCTTCTAAGGGTTCTGGTGGTTTGAAAGCGTTAAGCTGGATGATTTTCCAAAACTCAGAAACTTATGCATCTTTTAACACAAAAGCTGTACAGTTTGCGACTTTAGCTGTTTTATTACTATTTAGTTATGTCGCAAGTCGTGGTTTAAACCCATTGAAGAAAATGGCTACAATCGCTGGTTCTAGTATGTTCGTTATGAGTATTCTTTATATTCTAATGATGTTTGCGGCTCCAGCTATCAATCCAAATGGTGGATACTTAGCTATGGATTTCAGTTTCAAAAACTTGATTCCAACTTTTGACTGGAAATATTTCAGTTCATTATCAATCTTAGTATTTGCGGTTGGTGGATGTGAAAAGATTTCACCTTATGTAAATAAAGTTGAAGATCCTAGTAGAGGATTTCCTAAGAGTATGATTTTTGCAGCTATCATGGTTATCATCTGTGCTATCTTTGGTACAATTGCGATGGGTATGATGTTTGATCCAGCTGTAATCGATGCAAACTTTGACTCATACAATGCGAATGGTTCGTATTGGGCATTCCAAAAATTAGGTGAATACTATGGTATGGGTAACGTATTGATGATCGTTTATGCAGCTTGTAACTGTATTGGACAATTCTCTACATTAGTCATTAGTATTGATGCGCCTTTGCGTATGTTATTAGATAACGAAGATGCTCGTCAATATATCCCAACTAAGTTATTGCACAAGAATGATGCAGGTGCATATTCAAATGGTATCATCATGGTTGATATTCTTGCCGGTGCAATCATCTTGGCTCAGGCTTTAGTTCCAAATGCAGATACAGTACTTCGTCAGTTGACTCAGTTAAACTCCGTAACAATGCCAATGCGTTACTTGTGGGTATTCTTCGCTTATGTTATGTTGCGTAAGAAAACAGATCTTTTCCACCGTGACTATAAATTTGTGAACAACAACACAGTTGCGATTGTATTTGGTGCTTGGTGCTTTGTGTTAACGGCTGCTTGCTGCTTACTTGGTATGTATAAAGCAGGGGATATGTATACTACAGTCTTAAATATTATCACTCCAGTTGTATTAACAGCTTTAGGATTGATTTTACCAGCAATCAAGAAAAAAGAGGCAAAAAATTAATTTTGCCTTTTCTTCTTATTTGTGGATAATTATAGTCGAGGAGATGTTTAATCATGAATACAATCGAAATTTCAAATGAATTAATTCAATTTATTGAATCAAGTCCTAGTATGTTTCATTCTATTAAAACGATTCGTACATATTTAGAAGAGGCTGGATTCACGTATCTTCCTGAGTCTCGTGCTTGGGATGTTAAAGCGGGTGGAAAATATTATACAATTCGTAACCACTCAAGTTTAATTGCGTTTAAGGTAGGGAATGATTTGGATTCTTATCATTTCCAAATGTGTGCAAGTCACTCGGATTCACCTACATACAAAGTTAAAAATGTGCCTGAGCTTGCGGGTCCAAATGAATATTTGCGTTTAGACGTGGAAGCATATGGTGGTATGATCGACAACACTTGGTTTGATCGTCCATTAACGGTTGCGGGTCGTGTGCTTGTTCGTAATGGTTCTAAGATTGAATCTAAATTATTATATATCGACAAAGATATTTTAATGATCCCAAATGTGGCTATCCACTTCAATCGTGAAGTCAACAATGGTTATAAATATAATCGTCAGATTGATTTGTGTCCAATGTTCTCTTGTGGAGCTCTTAAAAAGGGTGCTTTTGACAAGATGGTTGCGGATGAATTGGGCGTTCAGGCTGAGGATATCTTAGGTAAAGACTTATTCTTAGTGAATCGTCAAAAAGGTTTAGTTTGGGGATTGGAAAATGAATTTGTTTCAAGTCCTAAATTGGATGACTTACAATGTGCATTCGTTTCATTAAAGGCATTTATTGAGGCTGAAAATGAAAAGAGTGTCAATGTATATTGTTGCTTCGATAATGAAGAAGTGGGCTCAAACACAAAACAGGGAGCAATGTCTACTTTCTTGAAAGATGTATTGCACCGTATCAATAGTGGTTTAGGAAAAACAGAGGATGAATATTATCAGGCTATCGCGAAGACTTTCTTGGTAAGTTGTGATAATGCGCATGCGCTACATCCAAATCATGCAGAAAAGACAGATGCCGTAAACTTTGTCACAATGAATGGTGGTATTGTCATTAAGGAAAGTGCAAACCAGAAATATACAACAGATGCATTTAGTCGTGCCTTATTTACAGGTGTATGTCAGAATGTGAATGTGCCAGTACAAAGCTTTGCGAATCGTAGTGATGTAGTGGGTGGTTCTACTTTGGGTAACTTATCCAATACGCAGGTAAGTGTTCATGCGGTAGACTTTGGTTTGGCTCAGCTTGCGATGCATTCTAGTTTTGAAACTGCAGGTGTTAAGGATACTGAATATGCGATTGTCGCATTGAAGGAATTCTATGAAACAAATGTGCAGATTGAAGAAGCTGAATCTGTATGTCTAGAGAAGTAATCATTCAAAGAATAGAAAAGTCGGATTTAATCGATGCGAAAAAGGAATTGATGATTGATCTAGTGAATTCAAAAAAAGAAGATGATTTTGATAAGAAAGTGGATCGTTTATATCGTCAGTTTTCGAAGAGTTCTACGTTTAAAAAACATGCCGAAAAAATGGTGGTTCGTGATGATGAAAAGCTAAAGATTTGTAACATGATGCTTGTGATGAGTGTGACATTGACTTTGTTCTTTTTAAAGGCCGTCTTGTTTTCGAGTTATGTTGTGAACTTTAGTGTAGATGCCATTGTTGGATGTGCAGCACTTGTATTTTCATTGGTCAATGTGCGTACGAAGTATCGAACACTTAAGCGTTATGATTTGGTTCGTGACTTTGTCTATTTGGATGTTTTATCTTTGATTTTATGTATATTATTTAAGATGTTCTTTCCTGTGCAGGTGGATTTTTCATTGATTATTTTATTGGTGGATTATTATTTGTGCAAGAAAAGATTTAAGGAAAAGGCATTTGAAAAATTAGAAGGGTAGGCTTGTGCTGGCCCTTTTTTCATTGTTGAATTTAAAAAGAGAATCTTCTATTTTTGTTTCAAATATGGTATTATTGATTAGTAGTATGTAAAAGGAGACGTCGAATGAGTAAGAAAAGAGTTTATGCGGCTATCGAAATTGCTGATCAAGAGATTCGTCTTATCGTTTTAGAGATATTTGAAGCTCGTTACAACGTTTTAAGAACAGAAAGAGTTGCTTGTTCAGGTGTAGATAAAAATCAAAAGATTGTCGATGAAAGTGCTATTGTTACAGCCATTCGTCAAGCTATAACGAATGCACAGGCAGCTTTAGGATATCGAATTGAGCGTGTCTTATTGGCTGTTCCTAGTGTAAATGTAATGCGTAGCTCACAAAAGGTGCGTGTTCAGATTGAAGATGGTACAAAAAATATTCGTTTGTTCCATATTCAGCAAGGATTTAAAAACGCCATTCAAAAACGATTGAATGAAGATGTAGAATTTGTCAATGCGAATAAGGTGACTTATGAAGTCAATGGACAAGTGAGTCAAAAGCTTCCATTAAATCAGGAATGTGAAGATTTCATCATGGATGTAGATCTATTATATGCTGATAAAGAAACGATTTATTCGTATGCTCGTTGTGTGGAACAGGCAAATCTTGAAATTTTGGATCTATGTTTAGATTCATTTGCGATTGGTCAAGAAACGGCTGCTTTAGCACAGAGTACAGAAAGAGTTACGATCCAAATCGATTTGGAACAGAATCACTCTACTTTAGCTTTATTTAGCACAGGTCGTTTGATGACTTGTACAACTTTGGATTATGGATACTTATGGTTCATTGAGGATATCCAAAGAAAATATAAGTTAAGTGATGATGTATGTTACAGATTGTTGCAGAATATTTTCTCAGGTCAGGAAGATGAAAACAGTGATGTGATCGTTTATATTGAACAAAGAGAAGATATGCGTGTTGAGATTACGGCAAATGAACTTGCGAAGGCTTGTTTACCTCGTATTCGTCAATGGATTGCAGCTGTAAATGATGCATGTTTACCAATTGTTCGCCAAGGAAAATCAAGATATGTGATCACAGGACAAGGAAGTAATATTCCTGTATTGAAGGATCTAGATAAATCATTCAATGCGAGTGCCATGATCTATCAAGAACAAGCCATTGGTGCAAGAGATGGTGCATTTGTGTGTGGCTTAGGTATGGCTTATGCTTGGCAAGACATCAACCGTATTCACCATGATGACAGAATTAGTGCAAACAATAATGAATTAGAAGCTAGCATTGATTCGATCAATCAAAAGGCGCATACTGGTGAAGGTGGATTTACTAAGAAATTAAAGAATGCTATTTTAGCAGATGAAGAATAAAAAAGAGAGGAAAATATTATATGACTGAATTTAATCAAGTAGCAAATATTAAAGTATTTGGTGTTGGTGGTGGTGGATCCAACGCTGTTAACCGTATGGTTGCTGATGGTGTTAAGGGTGTTGATTTCTATATCTGCAACACAGATGTACAAGTTATGAAAAACTCTCCTTGCGATAATAAAATCGTTTTAGGAAAAGAAACTACTAAAGGTTTAGGTGCTGGAGGAAATCCAGAATATGGACGTAAAGCTGCTGAAGAAAGTGAAGCAGAAATTCGCGAATCTGTAAAAGGAAGCGACATGGTATTTATCACTGCTGGTATGGGTGGTGGAACTGGTACGGGTGCTGCTCCATTAATCGCTAAGATTGCTAAAGAAGAAGGTGCATTAACAGTTGCCGTTGTAACACGTCCATTCACTTTTGAAGGTCGTCGTCGTGCAAACAATGCCAAAGATGGTATTGAAGAATTGAAAAAATATGTTGACTCATTGATCATCGTTTCAAATGACAACTTATTAGATGTGATTGGTCGTAAACCAATCGAAGAAGCATTCCAAGCTGCAGATAACGTATTACGTCAAGGTGTTCAAACAATCTCTGACTTAATCGCTGTTCCAGCATTGGTTAACTTAGACTTTGCGGACGTTCGTAGCGTTATGCAAAACCAAGGTCGTGCATTGATCGGTATTGGTATGGCAGAAGGAGAAGACAAAGCTATCTCTGCTGCTGAAAAAGCTATTCAATCACCATTGTTGGAAGCACAAATCTCTGGTGCTAAATCAGCTATCGTAAACATCACTGGTGGTGACAAAGTTAGCTTATTTGATGCACAAAACGCTGTAGCTGTAATTCAAGATGCAGCTGGTGGAGATGTTGACTGCATTTTCGGTATCGCTATCAACGAACAATTAGGTGATGCGATCATCGTTACAGTTATCGCTACTGGATTTGAAGAACCAAAAGAAAAACAACGTAAAAGACGTAGTGAACCAGTAATTAAACAAGTTGCGAATGATACATTGTTCACAGAACCAAAAATCCAAGCTCCTGTTAACGCAGGTGTTGTAACTAGTGTTGAAAGTAACACAAGTGATGATGAACAAATTCCTAACTTCTTCTTCAATCGTTAATAAATAAAATCGAGAGCGATATGCTCTCTTTTTTAATGCCTTTTAATGATATAATATTGTTCGTATATATGATCTTAAAGGTTAAAAGGATAAATAATAGGTGTAGGAATATGAAAAATAAACTTGTCGTATCAACGTTATTGTTGGCAATGTCGGTATCGACTTTAGGGTGTGCTACAAACACATCGTCACTTGTTACTACAACAGATCGGGTTAAAGTAACAAAAAAAGAGAATGAAGATAAGAATGATAAAGAGTCTAAGAAATCAAATGAAGTTGATGAAGAGGAAGTATTATCCGATACACAGCGTAATTCTGTAAACATGTTAAATTATATGACTGTTTTGACACAGAAAATAAATCAGTCACCTAATAATCAAGTGTTTCTTGAAGATGCATATTCTTCATTTAAAAAATGATTTATATCCAAATGCAGTTGATAATAAAACGCAGGCTCAATCTACTAGTTTGTTAGATACAATCAATGGATATCGCATGATTTCAGTAAAAAGAGATCGTCTAGAATATATTTATGAACAAAATAAGGCGCAAGCTTTGCGTCAAGCTATCCCAAATCCAATGGGACTTTTAAGTGCTGTACAATCTGGAAGTACATTAAAGGCGGCTGCTTCTATTCTTTATATGGCAGTGGATGCTAAGAGTAGTTATGATGCGGCTTCTTCTCAAGCTGATTTACAATTTTTAAAGGATGGCTGGGAGTTGGATGATCAAGCAGCGGATGAATTACATAATAGTACAAAGAATGCTCTTAACTATATGTATAACATGGTTAGAGACTATGATCTTCCTGGTGATTATGCGTTAAATGATGAGTCTGTGGAAGCGTTTGTGTCATGGACTGCAAAAGAGAATTTAGTTAGTAAGATTTCTTGGTTGGAAAGTAACCAAAAAACGTATGAACAGTTTGGTCCTTATTGGCTTGAGCTAGTAAAGGATTATTATGATGCTGAAAATTATGTTCAGTGTTTAGATTCTTTGAATCATTATGAGAAAGTGTCTACACGTATTTTCCGAAAAGATTTGGATTATGCACAGGTTTTACCAATGGCTATTATTTCGGCTAGAGAAACAATGAGTGAAAATTAATACATAGATTTTGCAGATAAATACTGTGATTTGATTCTAACTAACACTAAAAAATACAGTGATAGTGAAGATTTTGATTGGAGTAAACGATATTTTGTTGCGCAGATTTATTTGGATCTTTATGCTAAAACAAATAACGATGCCTATTTAGAGTCAGCTTATAATATTGCTTTTGAAAATGTGAATATACTAGCGGATAGTCAAAAAGGATTGAATAAAACGTATCTGGCTGAAGTGAAGCAAGTTGAAAAGAAGAAGGGTGCCACAAAAAGAGAGAAGAAAGAGATAAAGGAATATAATAAGGCAATGAAAAATGAAAGGAAAATTGCCTTACCTCCTGTGAATGAATCTTTATATTTAAATTGTGATCTTCTATTTGCTCTTGCTGATAAATTAGATATTTCTCAATCAGAAAAGGATAAGATTGATTCAATTCTTCATGACAATAATAAGCAAATGTTTCTAACGAAAGCATTGGATAATCGGTTTTGGTTTGATCATAAGAATGATATGGTGAAAGCTAAAGATATTGCGATGGAATTCAATGGTAAAAAATTAGTTGTTCCTGCAACCTGTGTTACGGATCGTTCTTCAATTATTGTCAGTGTTAAAAGAGGAAAAAAGAAACATGTCATTAAGGATTGGAAGGTAAAAGAAGTTGTAAGACCAAAGAATTCTAAGGTGTCTGATTTTGAAGTTACTTATGAAAGTGAAAAAGGAAGTAAGTACAAATATCAAGATGGTGATGCGATTACAATTACCATTGTTCCTGTTTCTGAGACTCCAGAAGAAAATCTTGTATTTACTTATAATGCAAAAGCAGAGAAAGTGGCTTTCGTGTTTAATCACATAGCTTTTGAAAGGAAAACAAAATGATTAAACGATTTGTAGTCGTATGCTTTTCTTTATTGTTGATTTTACAGTGTACATTACCTTGTTATGCTTGTGATGAAAAAATAAGTGAGGATACAATCGCCCAGATTATATTTGGGGATGATGCTTTAAAGTATCAGTCTAATGAAAAATATAGTGAAAAGTATAAGATATTGATGGATGCCATCTATTTGTGTTGTGAACAATCGAATAATCAAGGACAGAAAAAGATAGATTATTTAAAGGCTCATAAAATAAGGGGTATTCCTTCTTTGTCGAAAATAAATGTTAAACAAGATTGCTTAATGGATTGTACGCATACAAGTTGGGAAAGTACATATGTAGATGCATCAGTTAAGGATAAGAGAAAGAAAATATTGAATAAAAGTGTAAATAAAGTTTTTGATTTTGGTCTATTTAATAATTGGTTTGGTAGTCAAAGTGGTGAGTGTGAAAGTTTTTCTGCATTATTATATTATTCTCATATCCTATCGGATTATTTAGCAAATGACCCTTCAGAAACAGAAACAAATTTTAAAGGTAAGCATTTTGATGGTTATTCAGGAATAGGTTTTAAAGTAATTAATGATGATAAGCCATCTTTTTCTTCAGATTTAAAAACAAATTTAAATTCTAGAATTGAATATAGTAGTTTAGATTCACTTGGAAGAGCAGGCACGGCATATGCATGTTTGTCAAAGGAGAATGTATCTGTTCAAACGCCGAGAAAAAAGATGACGAATATAAGACCAGCAGGATTTCAATTTGATAAATATCCAAAGATTGTAAATTCTGGTATGGGTGCTGCTTATCTTTTCAATAGATGTCACTTGATTGCACATTCCTTTGGTGGTGTAGAAGAAGAAAAAAATTTGATTACAGGTACAAGATATTTGAATGCTGATCTTATGAAGGAAGTAGAAGATGAGGTAAATGATTATTTAAAACATTCAGATAATCATGTGCTATATCGTGTTACACCAGTCTACAACAAAGATAATTTGGTGGCTACTGGAGTGTTTATGGAAGCTTATTCAGTAGAAGATAATGGAGATGGTATTTCATATAATCGTTTCTGTTATAATGTTCAACCTGGTGTTCGTATTAATTACGCAAATGGGAAGAATGAAAAAGCAGATGTAATAACGTATAAAGAAGATGTACTTCCATTTGTTGAAATTAACCCAAATGATGTAAATCTAATTGATGAAATGAATAAGCATTTAAAGGTACTGTTTGACAAAGGTGAAACAAAAATTACATATGATTCTATGATGAGTGATATCAATTCTGTAAAAGCTAAAGCCAAAAGTGTAAGTTCTAATAATGAAAATGAAGCAAAACGTTATATGCAGATGAAGGAATTAGAACATGAATATTTTGATATATTAAAAAGAAATATTCCACAACTTCTTCAAAAGTCAGATTTTTTTAAATCATCATTTAATGAATGAGCAAGTCAAATCTTGCTCTTTTTTAATTAAGCTAAACAACTTAATTAGGCGTTAATTAAGCCATATAGCTTAATTGATCATTCATTACCGACAAAATAATGACGGTAATACAATCAAAATGTCGGTAATAAAGAGAAAAATGTCGGTAATATGAGAAAAAGACATAAAAAAAACAGAGAATTGCTTCTCTGTAATAGGCATGGCTGGGGTACTTGGATTCGAACCAAGGAAATGTCAGATTCAGAGTCTGATGCCTTACCGCTTGGCTATACCCCAATGTGCCTATATATCATACACGATTTGTGATTTTTTGACAAGTGTTTTTTATGTAAAACGCTTGTTTTTTTGCGTTTTAGACAAGATAGGAAGTATCGTAAAGAAATGCTTGGAATTAATGTCTTTTTCACATTGGGTTGTCAAAATAATAGGTGAGAAGAAAAGAATATATAAATGGGAGGTGAAGTAATGAAAAAGAAGATTTATATATGTATGAGTATTCTTATAGTATTCATTCTTTCTTTAAGTATTGTTCGTGCTAACACGGTGGATACGTATGGAATGAGTTCAAAAGAAATGGAGATGATGGAGGAGTATAAAAAGGGAAACATCAATACGGATGAATTTATTGAATTACGAAAAGCTAAGGCTAGTGAGTATGGTTTATTAGACTATTGTGATTCAACCTATTTTTTAAGTGAAGACTTTTATGATAACTATTCGGATGCGTATTTGATCAAGAATGGTTTGATGATTCTAGACCGCTATAGTGCTGGTTTTGAAGCGACTGTAGATGTGATGGAATCTAGAACGAGTAGTGTTGTAAGTATGACGCATCATCGTTATGAAGAAAAGCCTGGCTACTATATTGCGAATGGAATATGGAAATTATCGAATTCGCATGAAGCGTTTTGTGCGCAAGGATTGAATGCATCTCCTGCAGCAGGGGATGTGACTTCCGATCCTTACTTGGTTGAAAATGAGAACCTAAAGAAATGTTTGTACTATGGCTATAACGGTCCTGGAGATATATTAACATCTCGTTTTGGTGTCAGTGGAGCTATCGTACTTACAAGTGAGCTTGTATCGAATGCGTTTAGTTCGAATTGTATTAGTAAGGCAAGTAATGATGGATATCACTGGAATAAAGTTGTGGGTGGTTTATGGAATGAAATCATCTCAAAGCCAAGTGTTAAAAACTATTCGACTTATATGGTCGATGTAGCTGGGTCTGCCTATAACTGGCAAGGTGTATTAACACCAATTCAAAAGTTGGCATATGGTGTGTATGTACCTACTGGTTCAGTAAAGCTTTTAAAAATCAGTTCAAAGAATGAGATCAATCAATCGAATTCCTCGTATACATTTTCTGGTGCTCTTTATGGATTGTACAAAGATTCTGGATGTAAAGAAAAGATTGGTGAATTTAAGATCGATGAATCAGGAAAGTCCAATGTGATTGCCGATTTAGATCTTGGTACTTACTATGTCAATGAAATACTAGCACCACATGGCTATCAAAAAGATACGACGATCTATACAGTCAAGGTAGAAGATGAAGCGGTTGTAGAAATTGAAGTGCGAGATGTTCCACAAACCAATCTTGTGGATTTAGTTTTGGTGAAACAAGATGCAGAAACCGGCAATAAAGCACAGGGTATGGCTAGCTTAAAAGATGCGAAGTATGAATTTAAGTTTTATGGTGGTCTATATGATAAGGATCCAGGTGGTTTAGGTATTTCACCTTTACGCAGCTGGATATTAAAGACGGATAAGACAGGTAAGATTTTAATGGAAGATTCGTATAAAGTCAGTGGTGATGCCTTCTATACGGATTTGAATGGAAAGATATGTTTACCACTTGGAACGATTACTGTGCAAGAAATCGATCCTCCACATGGGTATTTATTGGATAGCACAGTATATGTACAAAAATTAGATCGTACAAGTAGTACGTCGGAGCATATTAGTGCATTTAAGACATTCAGTGTGAAAGATACAGTGAATCGTTTAAAGTTGATCAAAGTACAAGAGGGCACGCAAATTCCATTGCCGAATGTCGTGTTTAAGCATACAATGCCAAACTTACCATTTCCTTTACAAGAAAAGACCAATGATAAGGGTGAAATTGAATTAATTGGTTTGACAAAAGGAAAACATACATTAACCGAGTTTAAGACTCTAGATGGGTATGCCCTAGATATTCAGCCGATTGAATTTGAAGTGTTGAGTAATGGACAAATTAGTGGGGTGGATCCAGTGATCACATTCTCAAATAAAGTGAATCCATTTTCTTTGAAGATTGTAAAGAAAAACAATATGGCTCAATTACTAGATGGTGCTGTATTTGGATTGTTTAAAGATAGTGAGTGTAAAGAAAAGATAGATGAGAAAACGACTGTAGATGGTGTTGTATCTTTTTCGGATTTAAAGAATGGTGAAACGTATTATTTAAAAGAAATCAAGGCGCCAAGTGGCTATCAAAAGCTAGATCGTGTGTATTGTATTAAAACGGATTTTATTCCGGTTAATGGACAGTATGATGTGTATGTTGATCAAGAAAAAGTAGATGGCTTATATGCGGATGGAAGTGTGAACTTGGAGTTTGTGAATGAAAGAATGACTAAGCTTCCACATACAGGTTCAAGTATTAGTTTGGTGTGTGTGGTTGTAGGTGCATATTTAATGTTGAGGAGAAATCATGAATAAAAGGAATTTAATTTATACAGGACTGTTGATGTTGGCAATGGTCACAAGTCCAGTGAGTGCGAAAGAAACAAGTGTTTCGGTTGTGAATGGAACGGCAAGTTTTAATGAGGGAAATGCCAGTATTTTAATTCAGGCTAACGCAAATCAGTCGATGCAGGGTAAGTCGTTTAAAGTATATAAATTGTTTGATGCGACAAATTCAAAGGACAATACTTCGATTCATTACACTTTAAATAGTGTTTATGCTTCTAAGATCAAGGAATTAGTGTCTTCAAAATTATCAAAAACAGTATCGGATCAAGATGTCGTGGACTATATGATGTCTTTAGATAGTGAAGGAAGTCAAAGTGAATATCGTACGTTTATTGAATCGATTCAACAGGCGATCTCTACATTGGATGCGAGTATTGTGAATGTAGAAAGTTGTGATGTGAATGGAAATATTACGTTGGATAAGTTGGGATATGGTTTCTATTTGATTGATGAAATCACCAATGTATCCAATGCGCATGCGGCAAGTTCTATGACGATGGTGAATACCGCAAATCCTAAAACGACGATTCAAATTAAGTCGGATTATCCGAGTATTCTAAAGAAGATTTATGAAGATGACAACAATATTGGTTGGAATGATATTGCCGATTTTGAGATCATGCAGGACATTCCATATAAGTATGAATCTACAGTGCCAGATATGAGTGGATATACTTCTTATTTCTTGGAATTTGAGGATGAAATGGATCCAAGTCTATCTTTAAAAGATGGTAGTATTCATGTAAAGGTAAAGGATAATCTTATTCCTGCCGATAAATATAGTGTAACTAAGTCCTCAACGGGATTTAAAGTCACATTCAATGATTTTAAAGGACTTGGTAATCCGGGCGATTCGATTCTTTTTACGTATGATGCGTATTTAAATGACTTGGCTGCCACAAAGATTTCAAAGAAGGGTTTTGAAAATAAGGTACGATTAAATTTTTCAAATGATCCGCAAACGAATTCGAAAGGTCAAACGCCTTGGGATAGTGTTGTGTGTTATACATATCAAATAAAGGGTTTAAAGACAAATGAGAAGGATGTCAAATTAGAGGGTGCAACATTCAAGTTGTATCGTGATTCGAATTTGACGGATTTAGTCAAGGTCAAGAAAAGCACAAATGGATATGTCGTTTCAAATAGTGTGGATGAAGAGATTGTATCGAATGCAAGTGGCGAGTTTGTGATTCAAGGTTTGGATCAGGGAACGTATTATTTAAAGGAAATCAAGGCGCCAGATGGATATACATTGTTGAAGGAAGCGATTGAAATTAAGCTTGTGCCTACGTTTGTATCCGATCGTAATAACTATACTTCAAATGGTGAGGGTTTAGTTTCTTTATCGGCTACTAGTTTTAATACGCATTTAAATGCGAGTACGAATGATTTAAGTGTAGCTTTAAAAGTCGTGAATCAAACAGGCTCTAAATTACCAGTTACAGGATCAATGGGAACGATTGCGTGTGTTATAACGGGTACTGGTATTATGGTGTATGTATGTAAGAAGAAAAGGGAAGAATAGGATTCTATTCTTTCTTGGTTTCTTGATTTGTGTATTGCCGCTCATCTTAAATTTCTTTTTTAATCAAAGTGTAGAGAATGTCATTTCAAGTTTTTATTTAGAAGAAGAAAAAGTAGATGAGGGTATATTAAAGTCAAGTTTTAATGATGGGTTGAACTACAACCAAAATTTGTATTTGGGTAAAGAAAAAGAAGCTTATGAAACGATGTTAAATACTTTATCGTCAGGTGTGATCGCAACCATCCAGATTCCAGTGATTGATGTAGACTTACCAATTTATCGTGGAACGAGTGATGAAGTATTAAATCGTGGAATTGGTCATTTTGACTTTACAAGTCTTCCGGTTGGTGGAACAAATTCGCATTGTATATTAACAGGTCATAGAGGTCTTCCAAGTGCCAAACTGTTTACGCGTTTGGATGAATTAAAAAAGAAGGATTTGATTTATATCCATGTGTGTAAAAAAGAATTGGTCTATGAGGTGATGGATTCTATTGTAGTAGAGCCAAAAGCCATTTTAGATATGGGTATTGAGAAGAACCGGGATCTATTGAGTTTAGTGACTTGTACGCCGTATGGGATCAATACGAAAAGGTTGGTTGTCAGGGCAAAACGAGTGTTTCCTAAAAAGAAAGAGAAAAAGGTACGTAAATCATATTCTTTTAGGGAATTGTGTTTTATTTTAATTCCAATAATTTGTGTAATGGTGGTGAAATGGTGAAGAAAATTGGTTTAATCATATTAATGATGTTCGCATGTGTTATGCCGGTAAACGCAAACTCGATTCGCGTGGAGTTGCAGGATTCGGTAGATGAACTCTCAAAGGAGAATGTTGAGTTTCGTGTTGTGCAAGTCGCAAAGCTTGTGGATGGCTTTTTTGTATTGAATGAGGAATTTAAAGATTTAGATGTGGATTTCAATACGGAATTATTGGCTGAAGAAGTGGAAGAAATTTGCGCAAAGCTTAGTGAGTATGAGGTTACTGGTGAAAGATTAGTTACAGATGAAGAAGGTAAGGCTGTTCTTGAAGATGTAGAAGAAGGATTGTACTTTATTGATCCAGTCAATATCAACGAGTATGAAAGAATGAGTCCGATGTTAGTGAGTGTTCCAGAGTGGGATGGGGATACATTAAATTATGATGTTGTGATGTATCCGAAGCATCGTCCATTTGAGAAGTTGATCATTAAAAAGATTGATAGGGATTCAAAGGAAGAAATCTTGGATTCTATTGAATTTACAAGTTTTAAGGATAGGGATTGTACAGAATCTTTAAAGACATTTAAAGGCAATGGTACACTATCGATTTTAATGCGTGATGATGCGATGTATATCAAAGAGACAAAGGCACCTAGTGGGTATGAAAAATCGGATGAAGTCTTATTTGTGGAGGTCAAGGAGGATGAAATCTTTATTGATGGTAAAAAGGTAGAGAACAATGAATTCTTGTTTGAGAATAAGAAGATGCATGTTCCTACTGGTATTGAATATCATGGAAATATTTATGTGACTTTAGGTTTAATTGCGCTTGTCGTTATTTTACATTTGATCAATAAGAAGTTGAGAAAGTAGTTTTTTAACTGCTTTCTTTTTTTCTTGTGGTATGATGTGCTTATGGAAAAAGGTCAATATGTATATATTTTAGAGTGTAGTGATTCTACATATTATACGGGATATACGACGGATGTAGATAGAAGATTAGAAACGCACAACTTGGGTAAGGGGGCAAAATATACGCGGTGTAGAAGGCCTTGCAGGCTTGTGTATTATAGGGCTTGTGAGTCGAAGTCTGAGGCTTTAAAGTTGGAATATAAAATTAAACAAATGTCTCGAAAAGAAAAGGTCGAGTTGATTGAAGGAATCTTGAAAGAAATGTAGTTTCGTATTATTATATTAGGAGCGAAAGGATGATTATAACTATGAATAAAACTAGAACTCGTTTTGCGCCGAGTCCAACTGGCTATATGCACATTGGAAATTTGCGTACAGCTTTATTTGAATTTTTAATTGCGAAACACGAAGGTGGCGACTTCTTATTACGTATTGAGGATACTGACCAGGAGCGTAAGGTAGAGGGTGCTGTAGATGTTATTTATAAAACTTTAAAAGAGTGTGGTTTGAACTGGGATGAAGGACCAGATATTGGTGGAGACTTTGGTCCATATGTTCAAAGTGAACGTTTACCTATGTACAAAGGGTATGCCCAAGATTTAATTAAATTAGGTGGAGCTCACTATTGTTTCTGTAGTGAAGAGGAAATTGAGGCTCAAAGAAAAGAAGCTGAAAGCTTGGGTATTTCTTTTAAGTTCAATGATCCTTGTAAGCACTTGAGTGCTGAAGAAGTACAGGCTAAATTGGATGCGGGTGAACCTTATGTTATTCGTCAAACAATCAAAGATGTTGGTGAAACATATTTTGATGATGAAGTATATGGTCGTATCGAAGTAGATGGTGATGTATTGGATGAACAAATCTTGATTAAATCGGATGGATATCCAACATACAACTTTGCGAACATCATTGATGATCATCAAATGCAGATTTCTCACGTAGTTCGTGGAAATGAATATTTATCAAGTACACCTAAGTACAACTTGATTTATGATGCGTATGGATGGGAAAGACCAACTTATGTACACGTACCTCCTGTAATGAAGGATGAACACCACAAATTATCAAAACGTAATGGAGATGCTTCTTTCCAAGATCTTGTTGCGAAGGGATATTTGCCAGATGCGATCATGAACTATATCGCACTTCTTGGATGGGCTCCTGAAACTGAACAGGAAATCTATACTTTAGATGAGTTGATCAAAGTATTTAATATTCACCGTATTTCTAAATCACCAGCTATTTTCGATATTGATAAATTGACTTGGATGAATGGTGTATATTTAAGAAATATGGATGAAGAAACATATTATGAAACAGTTCGTCCATACTTAGAAAAAGCGGTTCATGGACCATATAACTTAAAAGAGATTGCCAAGATCATACAACCTCGTATTGATATCTTGAATCAAATCGAGGAAAGTGTTGATTTCTTTGATACATTGGTAGATTACGATTTGGAGATGTATCGTCATAAGAAAATGAAGACAACGCCTGAAGTTGCGTTAAAAGCATTAAAAGCCAGCAAAGCTACATTAGAAGCCTTTGATCAATGGGACAGCATGGATGCATTACACGAATGTTTATTAGCTCTTCCTAAAGAGTTAGAAATGAAGAACGGACAGGTATTATGGCCAATCCGTACAGCTGTTTCTGGTAAACAATTCACTCCAGGTGGAGCCATCGAAATTGCGTTTATCTTAGGAAAAGATGAAACATTACGTCGTATCCAAGTGGGTATTGATCGTTTAAGTGAAATCGTAGAAGAGTAAAACATACAAACGCTTAGAGAAATCTAGGTGTTTTTTTGTGTTGTAACGGTAAAAGATTAATTATAAAAGAATCTTAAATTGATTCAAGAATAGAAAAATGTAATTTATTGCAAAAATCTATTCTAAAGCACTCATGATATTGTATAGTATTTGAAATCTAATATTAAGGAAATGATGAAATAGTGCATCAAATTCAAATGCGTATTGATTGTTCAAGTGAAAATGTAGAATTGTAATAATTGAATGAGTATAATACATAAAAAAATATTTTAAATATCAAAAATGAGAAAATATCACAAATATAATTGTTTAAAATAGATTTACGTGATATTATGCATATAGAAATAATGTGGGGGAATATTATGTTACTGGAATTTAGGTGTAAAAATCATAAATCAATTAAGGATGAAGTGTTATTTTCTTTGTTAGCGAGTAAAGATACTTTTAATAGTGAATATTTGTATGATTATAAAGATTTAAAGATATTAAAATCTTCAGTTGTTTATGGTGCTAATGGTTCAGGTAAGAGTAATTTTATTGATGCTATATATTTTATGAAGTTACTGGTTTCGAATAGTATAAATTTACAACCTGGTATGGGCATGCCATATACGCCACATAAATTGAATGGTATAGGAAGTGAAAGCTTTTATTCGGTTCAATTTGTAAAAAATGGAGTTCGCTTTGTGTATGGGTTTTCTATCGAACAAATGTTGGTAAAAGAAGAATATTTATATTATTTCCCAAATGGTAGACAGGCAAAAATATTTGATCGAACGGGTATGACATATGAAGAGGGTAGTAAATTTAAGGGTAGATTTAATAGTTGTAAAGATGTGTTAAAGCCAAATAGGCTAATGATTTCTTGTGCTGCTAATTTTACAAATATTACAGAAATTGAAGATGCATTTCGATTTTTTAGTGAAGATTTAGTGATTTATACAAATGCAAATCAAGAAAATTGGATGCAGTATTCTTTGTATCAATTTAATTCAAATCCTGAAATAAAAAATTTAGCCTTATCTTTTATGCGTGATATCGGTGTAGATATTCAAGATATTAAAATAAATATTGAGGAAAGTGCGTTTCCTCAGTCTGAATTGCCAGAATTTCTTTCAGACGAATATAAAAATAAATTGAGGATGACTCCGTTAAAAAAAATCACGGCTTCTGTTGTTTATCCTGGTTTTGAAACAGATTTATTTACTGAAGAATCAACGGGTATTCAAAAGTTATTTGCATTTTTGTGTCCTTTTTTAGATATTATTTCAAAAGGAAAAATATTGATTTGTGATGAATTAGAAACAAGTTTACATGAGTCTTTATTATATACTTTGTTAAAAACATTCTTATCTTTAGAAGGAAAGGAACAACCTCAAATTATATTTACTACGCATGACACAAGCTTATTATCCTTGGATTTATTTAGACGAGATCAAATTTGGTTTACTGAATTAAATAGTTTAAATCGTTCTACAGAATTATATTCTTTGGCAGAGATTAAAAGCGTTCGTAAAGATGAAAACTATGGAAAGGGATACATATCTGGTCGTTACGGTGCAATACCGATGTTAAATGAAAATTTAGCTGAATTGTTGAAAAATATATAATGGAGGAATTAAATGAACAGAGACTTTTCTTTAAAAGAAAGAGTGGAAAATACTAGAGAGCAACAGCAAATACGCGTGTCGTTCATTTTAATCTTGGTACTACGTCAAGAAAAAGGACTCATAAAATAGATAAATTCTAAATTCTAAT
>ERZ773109.106-NODE-106-length-40563-cov-3.620149_pt1 | contig 40563 bp, 34 predicted proteins | sample MGYA00580569_ERZ773109 | MGnify/ENA primary metagenome ERZ773109 (study PRJEB29015, sample SAMEA2737852) | human gut metagenome | biome: human gut; feature: human-associated habitat; material: faeces | place: China | collected 2012 ...
AAGAGGGATTTCTTCCCGTCTTTGCCTGTATAACTGCCTAGGGATTCCATACACTATTCCCAGTATCTGAAATAAAAGGAGAAATTGGCATATGAAAGCTACCGGTATCGTAAGGCGAATAGATGATCTCGGAAGAGTTGTAATACCAAAAGAAATTCGCCGAACATTAAGAATAAGAGAAGGAGACCCGCTTGAAATCTTTACGGATTCCGACGGAGAAATAATACTGAAGAAATATTCCCCCATAGGAGAACTCGGCGCATTTGCCAAAGAATATGCGGAATCGCTGGCACAGACCATAGGTCATGTTACATGTATTGTGGACAAAGACCAAATCATAGCTGTTTCCGGAGGTCCTAAGAAAGATTTTTATGAAAAACATATCAGTGAAGCCATGGAAAATTGTATCAACGCCAGAAGCACCCATGTCGCTGACAGAAACGACAGCAATTTCATTCCTGTACTTGAAAACGATGACGCTGCCGAAGTATCCTATAATCATCAGCTCATCACACCTATCATATGTGAAGGAGACGCTTTGGGGGCAATCGTATTCCTCTCTCCCGACAAAAAAATGGGAGAAGTAGAAGGAAAACTTGCTCAAACTGCGGCAGGATTCCTGGGAAAACAAATGGAACAGTAATTTAAAGTAATGTTCTATACAAACAAGCTGTGGAGTGCTTATAAAAACCCGGAAATATTTCCTGCTTATTTTTATTTATGCGTCCACAGCTTGTTTTTAATTATTTTTTATATCATAAATCTTGTCCGACAGTTTTGCGAACTCTTCTATACTCATTGCCTCTCCTCTGATTTTTTCATCCAATCCGACGGATTTTATAATTTCCGACATATCTTCTTTGTTAAATCCAAATCCGCCTTGATTACAGAGTGTGTTTAAAAGCGTCTTTCTTCTCTGTCCGAAAGCGGCTTTTACAACTTTAAAAAACAAATCCTTATCTTTAAGTTCGACAGGTGGATTTTCTCTGATATTAAGCGTTATAACAGCCGAAGCAACTTTAGGTCTCGGCATAAAACACGACGGCTGCACTATCATATCTATATTGGCGTCGGCATAAAACTGTACCGCAATAGAGAGAGCTCCGTAATCGCCTTTCCCCGGCAATGCCTGCATACGTTCAGCAACTTCTTTCTGTACCATAACCGTCATTGATTTTACGAAGTCTTTCTTCGCAAGCATGTCCATTATTATCGGCGTCGTTATGTAATACGGAAGGTTTGCAACTACCTTAAACGGCTTACCGCCGTTTTTTTCTTCCGATAGTTTTGCTATGTCGCACTTAAGCACATCCATATTTATTATTTCGATATTGTTATATTCGCCAAGTGTTTCCTCCAGTATAGGTATCAGCTTTGTGTCTATCTCCAACGCTATTACTTTTTTTGCTCTTTCGGCAACAACCTGCGTCAGAGCGCCGAACCCGGGGCCTATCTCCAGTACGGTATCCTCATCGGTGATTCCCGCTGCGTCGGCAATATTTTCAAGTATATTGGTATCTATCAAAAAATTTTGACCGAATCCTTTTTTAAAATTAAATCCGTATCGTTCCATAATAGCCTTCGTTCTTAAAGGCGTTGCAATGCGTTCTACCATTTTTTTCTCCTTATTTTATAATCATTCCGAGTAACCCGTAACTGAATACGGAAATAATTATTCCTGCCAATACAACTCCCAGAACAATAACCCCAAATGATTTTTTTACATCCATATTTAAAAGCGAAGCAATAAGAGCTCCTGTCCAAGCCCCCGTACCGGGAAGCGGAATACCTACGAATAACAGAAGTCCCCAGTAAGCGTATTTTTGTATCTGATCGCTTTTGCTTATAGCCTTATTCTCAAGCTTTTCTATAAAATTTTTCATACCTGTTTTTTTCAACTGTTTAAATATAAATTTTATAAATATCAGTATGAACGGAATAGGTATAATATTGCCGATAAACGCTATTATAAACGACGGTGCAAGTTCCATACCCATTAAAAATCCTGCAATTATACCTCCCCTAAGTTCAAGTATCGGCAAAAGCGAAACTATAAAAACTATCAGTTCGGGACTGAATACTCCTCCTAAATTATTTACAAACCATCCTGCTATTTGTTCTGCCATTTATTTCCTCCATATTATCAAATATTTTTTTCAAGCCAATTATAAAGTATGGCATATACTTTTTCTCTTTTTATATCGTTTAAAATTTCATGTCTCACTCCGTGAAGCAATTTAATGTCAACATTTATACATCCGGCTTTTTTAAGCATTTCATAAACCTTCCGCACTCCTTTTCCGAAATCTCCGACAGGGTCGTCGGAACCAGATATAAGTAACATCGGCAGATTGCGAGGCATTGATTTTGCCCATTTTACACTATTTACCTTTTTTATAAGTAAAAACAAATCTCTGTAAGCTTCATTAGTAAATAAAAAACCGCATTTCTCATCGTTCACATACTTTTCTACAATTTTACTGTCCGTGGATATCCAATCGAATTTAGTATTGGCAGTATCTATTTTTTTATTAAAAGCTCCGAAAGCTATTTTATCTATAAGTTCTCCCCTTTGCTTGGGATTTTTATGGGCTTTGTACTTTGCCAAGGATATACCGAAATCCAATAAAGGATTCACATAACCGGTTCCGATAAATATCGCTCCGTCAAATTTATCTCCGTACAAAGCCATATATTCTCTTGTCAAAAAAGAACCCATGCTGTGTCCTACCATAAAGTACGGTATTTCATCATATTCCAGTCTCATCATACCTTCAAGATAGTTCATATCGTCTATCAAATACTGCCAACTGTTTTCTCTTTTACCGAAGTAACCCAAATCACTTTTATTTTCAACGGAAAGTCCATGCCCCGCATGATCGTTTCCGCATACTATATATCCTTTTCTGGCAAGATATTTTGCAAACTCCTCATATCTTAATATGTATTCTGCCATTCCGTGTACAAGCTGTACAATTCCCTTATAATGTTTACAATCCGTATCTCTCCATATACATGCAAAAATATCATGACCTCCGTTAGAAGCCGGAAACTCGAGTTCAAATCTGGTTATTTCCATATAATAATCACTCCTCGGAAATATTTCCTCTAAGTCCTATGGCGTCGGCGCAGCTTTTCATTCCTTCTATTGTTTCTTTTATAACATCATCCAGAGACAATCCTATCATATCACACCCTTTTTGGATAACTTCCCTGTTTACGCCGGCAGCAAATCCGCTTGATTTGAACTTCTTTTTAACGCTTTTTACTTCAATATCAAGAACGCTTTTGGACGGTCTCATAAGGCATGCCGCATTTATAAGTCCTGTCAGTTCATCTATTGTATAAAGCACTTTTTCCATTTTTTCAACCGGTTCAACATCACAGCATAATCCCCAGCCATGCGAACATACTGCGTGAATATAGTCCTCGTCAATGTCGTTTTCTCTCATTATTTCGGCAGTTTTAACGCAATGCTTTTCAGGATACATTTCATAGTCCAAATCGTGCAGTAATCCTATAACGCCCCATTTTTCGGTGTCTTCTCCGTTAATTTCCGCAAAATGTCTCATAACTCCTTCAACCGCAAGACCGTGTTTAAGCAGTGCGTCCGATTTATTGTATTCATTAAGCAGCTTCCATGCTTCTTCTCTTGTAGGTCTCAAATTTCATTCCTCCGTTAATTTCTATATTCAGATTAAAGCATTATGAGTTCTTGAACTCAAAAACGCCCCTTTTACTATAATGCAAATCATTTACATTATAAAACAAAGGGGCTGTTTTGTCATTATTTAAGTAATTACAGTTTCTTTAAAACTTATAAAATTATACAGATAAGACCTCCGCTTCCTTCATTAAGTATTTTCTGAAGCGATTCCTGTAATTTAATTTGAGCGTCTTCTGGCATTGTATATATTTTGTTATTCATTCCCTCCCTTACAAGAGTATCCAGTGTTCTTCCGAAAAGATTAAGATCCCATATTTTCTGTCGATCGGTTTTATATGTACTTAAAATATCGTCTATAAACTCCTTGCTTTGCTCCTCGGTTCCGACAATCGGCGCTACTTCTGTCTCGATATCGGTCTTTATCATATTTATTGCCTCACCGTGCGCCTTAATTTTAATTCCGTATCTTGATCCGTGTTTGAACACCTCCGGCTCGTCTAAAATTATTTCGTCAAAGGCAGGTCCTACTATGCCGTATCCTTTCCGTTTTACATCGGCCAATGCGGATTTTATCTTGTTATATTCCGACATTACGGACGACAGTTCTTTCATAATACTTATAAGTTCGTAATCGTCTTTTATATCAATGGCTATTGTCTCGCTCAACACTTTGTAAAAAAGATCGTCGTTCATTACCAAATCTATTTCCGCTTCTCCGCTTCCTGCGGAAATATCACCTATATATACCTTTCTTATATATTCGTTATCAGTCAATTCCGACGAACATTCCGAAACGCTTCTCAAATTTACCGTACTGTCGGACAGCTTTGAAAGAGTTTCTATCACGGAACTTTTAAGCCAGTGTTCATTATCAAGTCCTTCCAGCCACCTCGGGATATTTATATTTATTTCGTTTATCGGAAATTCATATAAAAGACTTTCAAGTAAATCGTTTATTTCATCATCTTTAAGCTGTGCGCAGTTTACTGTTTTCACCGGCACGTCATACTTACTTTCAAGCTCGTCTCTCAACATTTCCGTTTCCGTTCCGTATGGATTTGCACTGTTAAGAACCATAACGAACGGTCTTCCTGATTTTTTTAACTCGTTTACAATATTTTCTTCCGCCTCAACATAATTTTCCCTTGGAATATCGGTTATCGTTCCGTCTGTAGTCATGGCTATCGCAACGGTTGAATGGTCGTTTATAACCTTATTTGTACCTGTTAGCGCCGCGGCTGCCAAAGGCATAGGTTTATCAGACCACGGAGTGTTTACCATTCTCGGTTCATCTCCGTCGGTTATTCCTTCCGCTCCGTCAACTATATATCCGACGCAGTCTATAAGTCTCATTTTAAATTTTACGTTGTCGCCTATTTGCAGTTCCGCAGGTCTTGAAGGAACAAACTTCGGTTCTGTCGTTGTTATTATTTTTCCCTGACCTATAAGCGGCAGTTCATCCCTTGCCCTTTCCTTTTCAAAATTATTACTCATATTCGGTAATACCGATTTTTCCATAAAACGCCGTATAAACGTCGATTTTCCCGTACGGCATGGGCCGGTAATACCTATATATATGGCGCCGCCGGTCCGTTCCGATATATCTTGATAAATACTTTCAGCAGTCATATTCTCCTCCGTTTATTTCCTTTGTAAAAATTTATGAAGCTTTTACAATTAATATTACTGTTTAATGTAAACAGCCCTGTTTTTTAATTATTTACAGTCTCATATTGAAAAAAACAAAATATTCTTTATATTAGATATTAATAAATCTGTTTGGAGGTATATCATGTCTATAGATAAAGTAAGATCATACTTAAAGCAATTCGGACGTGAAAATTCCGTTATGGAATTTCCCGTTTCAAGCGCAACGGTAGCGCTTGCCGCAGAAGCTCTTAATGTTATTCCTGCGAGAATAACAAAGACCCTCGCCCTTAAAAGCGGAGACAGCTGCATTGTAATAGCGGTTGCCGGCGATGGGAAAATAGATAACCGCAAGTTTAAAAACGAATACGGATTTAAAGCTAAAATGCTTTCCCCCGAAGAAACTTTGGAACTTACGGGGCATGCAGTAGGCGGAGTATGCCCGTTTGCCCTTCCTGACGGAGTAAAAACATACTGCGACATATCCTTAAAACGCTTTGATACAGTTTTCCCCGCATGCGGCAGTTCAAATTCCGCCATAGAACTTACATGCGAAGAACTTTTCAAATATTCCAACGCCGAAAAGTGGGTAGATATATGTAAAGACTGGGAATAAGTCAGCTATGGGGAACTCCGAGATAGCTTGACGGTACTTCCCCTTTTATTACGGTATCAACAAGCATTATCTTTCTTGTCATATTTACATTCTTGCTGTAAATCGGATTTGCCAGACTGACCGTTATATTTACCGTAAGCCATATTTTATAATTTGTCTGATTTATTCCTGCCGACATAAATTCCGTTTTATAATCAACATCGGTTCCTCCCACAGGCTTTATGCGAAAAGATATTTCGGGACCGCTGTTTGCAAACATTGCTATGCCCGAAGCAGCTCCATATGGTATTTTCACCTCATTGTTTTCCATATTTACAAGTTTTTCCGTTATATATGCGCTTATATCGGCACATATGGAATTTACAGCCGCCGTATCTGCCGAAATCATTGTAACCCCGTCTTCTGTTTTTAGCTTAAGTATATCCTCCGTTAAAATCCCCCTTTCATTTAAAACATTTTCCGCCGCTGAATTTATTATGTAGTTTGATCTCTCCGTTGCCTCTGTAAGACAAATATTTGCCGCTATAGGCATAACGTATTTTTCGGTAGCCGCAATAAAAAGCACCAGCATAACCATGCTTAACAAAATTATCATTCCTGCCACTATCTTCCTAAATCTCCGTTTTATAACTCATACCCTCTCCACTTTTTATTAAAAATGCTGCCATATAATGTATGTTGTAATGAAATCTTAAAGAAAATAAGCAATTATTGCCTTTATTATTAATTACCTATCTGTTATAATATTTTCTGAGTTAGGAGGCTTAAGCATGGATCACTCAGAACATGGTGAAAATAAACACAAAATATTTAAATATACCGATAAAGACGGGCATGTTCATTATGTAGATGAAAACGGCAACCCAGTAAAAAGACGAAAACCGCCTTCTTCCGAAGGAAGTCATTCAGACAGCCGTTCTTCTCACAAACATCCCTCATCGGACAAAAAAGGACTTTCCGAAAAGCGGAATATTCCCGAAAAACAGGAGAAAAAACTTCCTAAGAATACAGTTTTATCTCCTCCCGAAAAAAAGAAAAAAAAGAAGAAAAAGAAAAAGAGAAAAGGACTAAAAATATTTTTTGCAGTCTTTTTTATCCTTATGCTGGCTGCAATAGGTATTTGTATAGGAGCATGGATAAGCATAATAAAAAGCGCTCCGGAAATAAATACATCTGACATTGTTCCCAATAATTTTACTTCTATAATATATGACGATAACGGAGTTGAAATAGATAAGCTTCATGGTGAGGAAAACCGAGAATATGTTACGTTGGATATGATACCCGAAGATTTACAAAACGCAGTCGTTTCTATAGAGGACGAGCGTTTCTATGATCACAACGGTATTGATATAAAAGGTATATTCAGAGCTTTGATAATAGATATCAAGGAACGTAATTTCTCACAGGGTGCAAGTACAATAACACAGCAACTTATAAAGAACGAAATCCTTACAAGCGATAAAAAAATAACACGAAAACTACAGGAACAATACCTTGCAATTAAATACGAAAAGGAACTTGAAAAAACGCTTGGAAGTAAAGAAGCCGCAAAAGACTATATTCTAGAATTGTATCTGAACACAATAAGTCTTAACCACGGTCTTAACGGTGTAGGCTCCGCGGCGGAATACTACTTCGGTAAGGAAGTAAGCGAACTCGATCTTGCCGAATGCGCTTCGATAGCAGGTATAACAAAAAACCCTTCTAAGTATTCCCCTATAAGTAATCCGGAGGCTAATAAAGAACGACAGACGTTGGTTCTCGGTAAAATGCTCGAACTCGGATATATAACTCAAGCAGAATATGATGCGGCGCTTGCAGAGGATATCTATTCAAATCTTGTTGGAAAGCAAAAAAACGATGATGATTCGGTATCGCTCCATAACTATTTTGTCGATCACCTGATTGTTACGTTGGCAGAGGATTTGCAAACGCAGAAAAAGTTGACAAAGCAGGAAGCATACAATCTTATATACAGCGGAGGGCTTCAGATATATTCTACAATGAGTCAGGATGTACAAACCAGGCTCGAAAACGTATTTGCAGACGATTCTCTTTTCCCTCCTTCTGACAAGACCTATGACGCTTCATATACAATATCTGTTCTAAACACACAAACGAATGAGCAGGAACATCATTCCGAGTCAAGGACAGTAGCCAATAAGGAAGAAGCGGAAGCCTTTGCCGAAGAAGTAAAGGCAAAATATGTAGATGACACTCACAAGCTTGTTTTGGATAACCTTGCGGTTTCCAACTCATTGCAGGCGGCAATGACAATTCTTGATTATCGAACAGGAAATATAAAAGCGATTGTGGGAGGAAGAGGTACAAAGAGCGGAGATCTTGTATTTAACAGAGCAACTCAGGCATATCGTCAGCCGGGTTCATGTTTTAAGGTTCTTGCCGCTTATGCGCCTGCAATAGACCAGGATATTTATTCGGCAGGTTCATTTGTAAAAGACGAGCCATTTACTGTAGGAGGTTGGTCTCCCGGTAACTGGTGGGGTTCAAGCTACAGAGGATATGCGACTGTACGAGAAGGTATACGAGACTCCATGAACATATTGGCTGCAAAAGTAATAGTAGACGCAGGAGTATACAACGCTTATAACTATCTTAAAAACTTTGGATTTGAAAATGTAACCGAGGACGATATTAATGCAAATACATCTCTCGGAGGTCTTACGCACGGTGTAACGGTTCTTGAACTTACAGCCGCATACGGAGCTATAGCAAACGGCGGCGTATACCACAAACCTACTCCGTATACAAAGGTTCTTGACCATGACGGAAATGTACTTCTTGAATACAAAGACGAAGGTAAAAGAGTTATAAAAGAAACTACTGCATTCCTTCTTACCGATATGATGGAAGACGTTATATCAGGCGGAGGAACAGGCGGTCTTGCCAGATTCCAGAAAAACAGAATGCCTGTAGCAGGTAAAACCGGTACAACATCAGATGATAAGGACCTTGTATTTGCAGGATATACCCCCTACTATGCTGCCGGAATATGGATGGGATATGACACTCCTAAAAAGATAAGTTACGATAAGAGTTATCATCTTATAGTGTGGAGAGCCATTATGGATCAGCTTCATGATAATCTTCCTTATAAGGAGTTTGAAAAGCCTGATGGAATAATGACTGCAAGTTATTGCGCTATACAAAACGCTATTCCGATAAGCGGCGTATGTGCGGCAGATTATTACGGTGCCGGATATTACGGAAATATGGTTTCAACCGACTATTGTGTGGAAGCCACCGCTCCGAAATCCGAATGTACAGCACATTCAATCTATCGAATATGTAAAGAAAGCGGACATTTAGCCGGTCCTAATTGTCCCGATGATGTGGTTGAAGAACTTTCTTTGGCTGTGGTAAACGGTCAAATAGTAAACAGGCCAAGTAAAGAAAGCTGTGCTCAAAACGGAAAAATATATGTTGACATAAGCCAAACATGTTCTTTAACATCGCACAGTACTTCATCGCATAATAACAATGATGATATAGTTATCGGCGGAGATATAGAACTGCCTGAAGATACAGACGGTCATACAGACTCCGATGATGACGATGATGAAGACGGTCATGAATTTGTTATAGGCGCTGATTAATGCAAAAACCGTTATAATATCGATGGTGCAGACTTTTGTCTGCACCATTTATTTTTTTCATAATTTTTAGGCAAAAAATATCATTATGATGGAATAAATATCTTAAAACTCGGTATTTATATCGTGTTATAAAAGTTTATTTGTAATGCCGTTTAAACAGACCTTTGTCATAACTCTTCCATACTTAAATTTGCTTCCATAAATAGCCAATGATGTTTTTATGTTAATCTCAGAATTTTTTTATCTTTCTTAAAACAAAAGTCCCGATGACTTGAAATCAAACCAACTTCTACCGTTGATTTAACGACTTCATGCATCGGGACTTTATTTATTTATACTTATTATATTTGTCTCGTCTTTTATTTTTTCTTCTTCGTCTGCCGTTATTTATACGTCTTGTGTCATATACTCCTCTTTCCGAATAATATCTGCCTTTGATTTTATACCTTTGTTTTCTTTTATGTCTTAATATTAATATAAATATTATAACAGCTATAATAACCAAAACAGAAGCTGTATATTTAAGATTTTCCTTTGCCGTAATCTTGCTGAAAAAAGTTTTTATATAATAAATAGACGTATTGAATATATTTGCCTTTTTCACCTCTACTGATGAAAAGGCGTCTGTTTCACCTATCGTTTCACCGTTTAGTGTAAATCTCAGCTTACCGATTTTCGCCCCCTGTTCCACAGGAGCCTGCAAAAATTCTCCGCCGCCGTCATATATTATTTCCGTCTGAACATTGGCAGCCTCATCGGCAGTAAGATATGCAGACATGTTTTCCTCTATCTTTATCTCCGCCGTATCGCCTTTTAGTCTGTTATGTCCGCTAAGTTTCGCGGTTGCGGCAACTCCCGACTGGCGATACTCTATCATATCATAGTTTTCAAAAGCCCAATCAAACAAAATTTTTGCGTCCTGCCATCTTCCGGGGTCTTCCGAGTTCATTATAATCGCTATTAAATTTTCATTATCTTTTGTAGCCGACGCCGCAAGACAATCTCCTGCCTGGTCTGTAAAACCCGTTTTTATTCCGGTAGCATATTCATAATGATTCGCTCCGTTTGTTATAAGCTCGTTATGACTGTACCATGTATACTCTGCTGTTTTTCCGTCAACGTTATACTTCTGATTCCCGGCGCTGTTTCCGCTGAACTTTGTTTCTCTCGCCGCCTCGGCTATTATATCATATTCCATACATGCCTGCGCTATCAGAGACATGTCGTATGCCGTAGTATAATGGTTATCATCGTGGTATCCGTGAGGATTGGCAAAGTTTGACTCTTTGCATCCAAGTTCGGAAGCTTTTGTATTCATAAGTCCTACAAAGTATTTTTCGGCTTCTTCATAAGAAATATCGTCTCCCAATGCCTTTTTTGCTACCGCAGACGCCGCGGCATTGGCAATATCATTACCGGAAGGTATTATAAGGCCTCTGACAACGTTTTCAACCGTTATTATCTCTCCTACGGCTATTCCGGCTTTACTGGAATCCAAAGGAACCTCGTTTATGGAATAATCAACCTTTATCGTTTCATCAGCTTCCATATTGTCAAGTACAACCATTGCCGTAAGCATTTTCGTCATACTGGCAGGATACAGCTTTTCATGGCTGTTTTTTTCATATAGTATCCTTCCTGTATCTGCATTAATGAGTATTGCGCTCTTTGCCTTTATCTCAGGCGTTTTTAATGTTTCCGCATGCACGCTGAAGGAACATAAAGATAAAGCCGCCGCTGTTACGGCAACAATCCTTTTAAATATTTTCATATCACCGCTCCTTTATATAAGCCCCTTATCTTTCATTGTCTGTAAGCCGGTCATTATTCCAATCTTAGCATGATGCCAACTGAGTCCGCCCTGCATATATACTATATACGGCGGTTTAATAGGAGCATCGGCGCTGAGTTCTATGGAAGCGCCCTGTATAAACGCGCCTGCCGCCATTATAACGTCGCAGTCATATCCGGGCATTGCCCATGGTTCGGGAGTAACATAGCTGTCTACGGGAGCTCCTTTTTGTATTCCCTCGCAAAAAGCAATAACTTTTTCGGCAGAGTTCATCTTTATAGACTGCACAATGTCTCCTCTTTTCACATTTGAAGAAGGAAGAACTTCTATTCCCAGATTTTCAAAAAGTCTGGAAGCGAACATCGCTCCTTTAAGACTTCCGCATACAACCTGAGGAGCCATAAACAATCCCTGTATAAGAGACGGGGTAACCCCCAGTGTGGCGCCTACCTCTTTTCCCATACCCGGAGCAGTAAGTCTGTAAGCGGCATTTTCAACATATTCTTCCTTACCGACTATATATCCGCCGATGGGTGCCAGTCCGCCTCCCGGGTTTTTAATAAGCGATCCTACGCACAAATCCGCTCCTACATCCGTAGGTTCAATGGTCTCCACAAATTCCCCGTAGCAGTTATCTACCATACATATAACGTCTGGTCTTATTTCCTTAATAAAAGAAATAAGTTCCCCTATTTTCTCAACAGTAAATGATTCTCTCCAAGCATATCCTCTCGAACGCTGGATTTCTATAAGTCTTATTTTTTTATTTTTAAGAGACTCTCTTATGCCGTCATAGTCAAAGTTTCCGTCGTGAAGCAATTCCCTCTGACTGTATGTTATACCGTATTCCGCAAGAGAACCTTTTTCGGGTCTTATTCCTATAACGCCCTGCAAAGTATCGTAAGGAAGTCCTACAGGTGAAAATATTTCGTCTCCCGGTCTTAAATTTCCTGCCAGAGCAACAGTAAGCGCATGTGTTCCCGATATTACCTGCGGCCTTACAAGACCTGCCTCCGCATGGAAAATGTCCGCATATATCTGTTCCAAAACGTCTCTTCCCAAGTCATTGTATCCATAGCCTGTAGTTCCCGCAAAATGAACGTCGCTGAGCTTATTTTTCTGCATAGCGTTAAGTACTTTATATTGATTGTACTCCGTAATCCTGTCGGCTTCGGCAAACATCTCTTTTAAATCATTTTCGGCTGTTTCAGCCATTTTTATAACATCTTCTGAAATTTTATAATTTTCCTTTAAAAAGTCAGTAATTTTATTATCGTACATTGTTTCCCACCTGCGTTAAACTATATTTCTTTTTTCTATTTCATTAATTATCTGTGATAAAGCCTTTTCTTTGTCACCATCAGTCATATCAATCCATATTCCTTCTGTCTGACGTCTAAACCATGTCAGCTGTCTTTTGGCAAAATGTCTCGTATATTTTTTTATATCATCCACGGCTTTTTCAAGGCTTATCTCCCCGTTAAAGTACGGTATAAATTCCTTATATCCCAGTCCCTGCATACTAACAAGTTCGGGAGAATATCCCATATCAATAAGTTTTCTTACTTCGTTTTCCAAACCGTTTTCCATCATAATATCGACGCGCATATCTATTCTTTCATACAGTTTTTGCCTGTCCATATTAAGAACAAAAAAGGCCGTATTATAAGGCGATTCTTTCTCTTTTGCCGATTTATTGTGTTCGGACATTTTTTCTCCTGTCAGACGATAATATTCTATCGCTCTGGCAACTCTTTTTACATTATTAGGATGTATTGACTTCGCATATTCGACGTCTATATCCGCAAGCATATCATGAAGTTTTTCTTTTCCCTCTGTTTCTGCTATTCTGTATAATTCATCTCGTATAGAAGAACTTTCTTCTTCCGTAAAATCGTTATCATAAACAAGTGCATTTATATAAAACCCTGTTCCGCCGACAATAATGGGAATATGTCCTCTATCGTATATCTCTTTCATATATTCCTTGGCTTTTTTCTGGAATATCATAACATTATATTCCTCATCGGGATAAAGCTCGTCAATAAGGAAATGCGGTATTCCTCTCGTTTCTTCTGCTGTCGGCTTCGCAGTTCCTATATCCATCAGCTTATACACCTGCATGGAGTCTCCGGATATTATCTCTCCTCCGATTTTTTCGGCAAGATTTATTGATAAATCCGTTTTTCCGCATGCTGTCGGTCCTGCTATAACGATAAGCGGTTTTTTCATAATATCACCTATTGTATTCGTTTAAACTTCTTTTCCAATTCATATTGCGTCATTTCAATTATCGTCGGTCTGCCGTGTGGGCAGCTAAACGGATTTTTAAGAGATAACAATTTTTTTATCATTTCTTCCGCCTCCGGCAACGAAATATTGTCTCCGCCTTTAACGGCGGCTTTACAAGCCATAGTTGCTATATCAAGCGGTTTTTTATCATAAATATTGGTTATATTTTCACTTTTCAGCGTGTCTATAATATCCGTCAGAAATTCTGTCGTTGCCGGTTTATCAAATATATAGGGTACGCTTCTTAAGTAAAATTCTCCGTTATCCTCCATTATTTTAAAACCGAAATCACACAACACCGACATATTTTCCCTTACGATTTCCTTTTCCGAATCGTTTAAAACAATTCTTTCATCTGAAATTAAATCCTGAGATATGTTATTTCCGCTTTTAAATTTTTCGGAAAATTCCTCAAAAAGTATTCTTTCATGCGCCGCATGCTGGTCTATAACAAACATACTTCCGTTTTGTTCTATAATCCAGTATGTCTCAAAAATCTGTCCTATTATTTTGTAGTTGTCAAAAAACGGTTTATTATCTGAAAACGTATCCGTTTCCGAACCGTCGTTACAAATTTTTTCAGCGTCATAGTTTTGCTCTTTTAAATAGTTTTCAGATTCTGTCTCATCTTTAATTTTTTCATTTGTATCTATATATTCATTCATTAATTTTGGGACAGAAACTTCATAATCGGATTTTGTGTCGTTTACAACCGTTTTTATATTGTTTTCGTAAATGGTTCCTTTTAACAGCATTTCCGCTATTTTTCGGTCGTTGTCGGAAACGCTTTTATCAAATCCTATGTTTGCGGCTTCCTCTCTCAAAGACGTAGGTTTTTTAACCGCCGGTTCATTCAAAGACATATCCAGTTCCTGCTGAATAGGTTTTACAGCCGTCTCAGACTTATTTACATATTCTTTTACGGAAGCAGACGGCTTGCTTTCCCAGTCTCCGCCTCTTATAAGATCCTTGTCGCTGAAATTATTGACAATACTGTTATAAATGAATTTATACACAGCGTCCTCGTCTCTGAACCTGACCTCAAGCTTTGCCGGGTGAACATTAACGTCGACCATAGACGGTTCAATATCCATATATAAAACATAAAGCGGAAATTTACCTATCATCAGCCTTGTTTTATATGCTTCCTCGGCAGCAGCGGAGACAACCGAATTTTTTATAAATCTTCCGTTTATAAAAAGATTTTCATAGCTTCTGTTGGCTCTTGCAAGTTCGGGTCTGCCTATCAATCCTCTCAGCTTCATTTCTTCCGCAGATGAGGAAATTTCAAGCATTTTATAGGCTGCTTCCTTCCCATATACATGATAAACCGCCGTTTTTAAATCATTATTTCCTGCCGTATGTATTATCACGGTTCCGTTATTTATATATTTAAATGAAACTTCCGGATGACCCAATACAAATTTCATAACCGTATCAGAGATATACCCTGCTTCGGTAGACGGTTTTTTTAAAAATTTCTTTCTTGCCGGAACATTATAAAAAATGTCCTCTATTGTTATGGTTGTACCGTTTGCAGCTCCTTCGGGACGGATTTCTTCCAATATTCCGCCGTTTATCCTTATCCTCGTTCCGACTTCCGCTTCCCTTGTTTTTGTTATCATCTCAATTTTAGATACTGCGGCTATACTTGCCAGAGCCTCTCCTCTAAACCCGAGTGAAATCACCTTTTCAAGGTCTTCGGCAGTTTTTATTTTACTTGTGGCATGTCTTAAAAATGCAGTTTTAACGTCTCCCTCAGGTATTCCGCATCCATCGTCGCTTATGCATATAAATGTCGTTCCGCCGTCTTTTATTTCAACAGTAATCTTCTGTGCTCCTGCGTCGATTGCATTCTCAACAAGTTCTTTAACCACAGATCCGGGACGTTCCACTACTTCTCCCGCCGCTATTTTATTTATAGTGCTGTCATCAAGAAGTTTGATTTTATTCATATAAATCACATTCCCTTTATTTTGTTTTGAAGGTCGAAAAGAGTTTGAAGCGCCTGTATTGGTGTCAGCGACATCACGTCTATTTTATTTATCTCATCAATTATCTGCGTTTCCTGCATATTGAACATGTCCATCTGCATTGCCGATTCTTCTGCCGCCTCTTTTGCCTCATCTGCAAGCTTTTTGGTTTTTTTGGCAATATCCGCGGCATTCAGTTTTTTCAAAATTACATTGGCTCTCTTTATTACTTTGTTCGGCAGACCCGCAAGCCTTGCTACCTGTACTCCGTAACTGTGATCGGCGCCGCCTCTTTTTATCTTTCGGAGGAAAATAATATCCTCTCCTTCCTCCTTCACCGTTATGCAATAGTTTTTTACACCCGGAAGCTTTCCTTCCAGTTCCGTAAGTTCGTGATAGTGAGTAGCAAACAAAGTTTTTGCCCCAAGGTGCTTCGTATCGGCTATGTGTTCCAGCACAGCCCATGCTATGGAAAGACCGTCAAACGTACTTGTTCCTCTTCCTATTTCGTCAAGTATAAGCAGACTTTTTTTAGTGGCGTTATTAAGTATATTTGCAACTTCTGTCATTTCAACCATAAAAGTACTCTGCCCCGACGCTAAGTCATCAGAAGCTCCTACACGGGTAAATATTCTGTCGCACACGCCTATTACTGCCGATGAAGCCGGTACGAATGAACCTATCTGCGCTAAAAGCGTAATTATTGCAGTCTGCCTCATATATGTAGATTTTCCTGCCATATTGGGACCTGTTATAATCAAAAGCCTGTTCTCATCTTCGTCAAGATACACGTCGTTTGATATAAACGCGTCTGACGTCATTTTTTCAACCGACGGATGTCTTCCGTCTTTTATATCTATTATATCTCCGTCATTTACAATCGGCTTAATATAATTCTGTGCCTGTGCTGTTTCGGCAAGGGACTGCAATGAATCCACAAGAGCAACTATATACGCCGTATATTGTATTCTGTTCACCTGTGAAGCAACCTTTTCCCTAACATCGCAGAACGTATCGTATTCCATCTGTATGAGTTTATCCGACGCGCCTAAAATCAATTCAGCCAATTCTTCAAGCTGGGCAGTAGTATATCGTTCCGTATTGGCAAGCGTCTGTTTCCTTACAAATCGTTCGGGCACTTGATTTATATATGATTTTGAAACCTCTATGTAATAGCCGAAAACTCTATTGTAGTTTATTCTCAGAGTTTTTATGCCTGTCTTTTCTTTTTCATCTTTTTCAAGTTCTTTTATCCATTCCGAGCCTTTATTTTTTGCCTGTATAAGGCTATCGGCTTCGGGGGAATACCCTTGCTTTATCATACCACCTTCCCTAACGGAAAACGGTGGATCGTCTACAATCGCTTTATCTATCAGTTTAAATATATCTTCAAGCGTATCCAGCTCGTCATATATCTGCCGTAAATACAAACTATCGGAATTTTTAAGTATCTTCTTAAGCTGAGGAAGATTTTCTATTGATGTTTTAAGATTAACAAGTTCTCTTGCATTAGCCGTTTTATATACGATTCTGCTCATAATTCTCTCAAAATCGTGCATTGTCGAAAGAACTTCTTTTATTTCTTCTCTCTTAAAAAAGTCGTTTACCAATTCCTCTACGGCGTCAAGCCTTTTGTTTATATCTGCGGAACATATAAGAGGCTGTTCAACCCATTTTCTGAGAAGCCTTGCTCCCATTGCGGTTTTTGTTTTATCAATTACCCAAAGAAGAGAGCCTTTTCGGTTCTTTTCCCTCATTGTTTCCGTCAATTCAAGATTACGTCTTGTGTTTGCGTCAAGGAGCATGAAATCACTTGTGGAATATATTGTAATTTTACTTATGTGTTCCAAATTATTTTTTTGTGTTTCATATAAATAATCAAGAAGAGCTCCGCTTGCGCATGTGGAAAATATTTTTCCGTTAAGTCCGAGACCGTCGACATTCATCACGTTAAAGTGTCTGCAAATTGATTTAACGGCATTTCTGTATCCGAATGAGCCATCGTTATAAGCATTTAATTTTATATTTAATATTTTGCTTATTTTGTCCGCACATTCGGTATTTATAAATCGTTCGTTTACAATTATTTCGGCCGGATTAAATCTTGCCGCCTCATCATAAAGCTTTTCCTCTGCGTTTGCCGACGTAAATTCCGCCGTCTGAAACTCCCCTGTCGTAACGTCGCATACGGCGATGGCATATCCGTTTGAATCGCTGTATACGGACATTATATAGTTGTTTTTATTTTCATCAAGAACCTCATTGTCTATAACGGTTCCCGGTGTTACAACTCTTATAACGTCCCTTTTTACTATTCCTTTTGCGGTTTTGGGATCCTCTACCTGCTCGCATATAGCGACTTTGTATCCGTTTTTTACAAGCTTGTCTATATATCCGTCCGCAGAATGGAAAGGGACGCCGCACATGGGCGCCCTTTCATCCTGTCCCCAATCCTTTCCGGTAAGGGTCAATCCTAGTTCTCTGGAGCCTATCACGGCGTCCTCAAAAAACAGTTCGTAAAAGTCGCCTAATCGAAAAAACAGCAGACAATGTCTGTATTTATTTTTTATTTCAAAATATTGTTCCATCATCGGTGTAACTTTTGCCATTTTTATCCCCTCTTAAACGTCCTTTACAAAGTTTTGATTTTTTAATACTTCATCAGTGGCATCCGCTGCATGAAGAGCATGAGCCTGTGCATCCGGCATTTTCAGGAGCAATGGCATTCTGAAGAGCAGCTGTTATAATTCCGAAAATGCTCTGTGTATATTCATTGAACTCGCTTTCAGCCTTATAAAGAGCGCCTGATGTTCCGTGTTCTCTTATTTCAACATTAAGCTTATTTATTTCATCATAAAAAGCTTCCTTCTCTTCCTCAGTTATAGTTCCCTGAACAAGTCTGTTCTGGAAATCTTCCTGCTTATCAATGTATTCCTTAAGCATATTCTGAGCATCTAAATCTTTGTCATACGCCTGTTTAGCAGCGATAAAAGCCTGTCCGTATTCCGACTTAACAAGTTCCTCCGCTAACTGTCTGGCAATCTGTTCTACCATATTATTTCATCCTTTCTCCTATTAAATAGAATATTTTATTTTGTATTATTTTAACAGGTATTACCTGACCTATTAACTCCTGCGGACCTTCAAAATGTACCAGTGAATTTCTTTCGGTACGTCCCGTAAGCATGTTTCCGTCCTGTCTGTTTATATCTTCGACAAGGACTTTTTCCACAGTTCCGACCATACCCTCGCTTACTTTTTCCACTCCGCTGTTTACATGTTCCAAAAGTCTGTTGAATCTTTCCTTTGCAACTTCCTCGGGAATCTGGTTTTCCATAACGGCTGCCGGCGTTCCCGTTCTTTTTGAATAGAGGAATGTAAACGCCGTAGAATATCCTACTTTATCTACAACATCAAGCGTTTCCAAAAAGTCCTCTTCCGTTTCTCCGGGAAAACCTACTATTATATCAGTGCTTATCAATATGTCCGGTATAGCCTTTTTTATTTTATCAACAAGCGTTAAATACTGCTCTTTTGTATAACGTCTGTTCATCTTCTCAAGTACTGCACTGCTTCCCGATTGTACGGGAAGATGAAGATAGTTGCAGACTTTATCGCAGTCTCTCATAGCTTCAATAAGCTCGTCCGATAAATCCTTTGGATGAGACGTCATAAATCTTATTCTTTCTATTCCCTCTACTTTATTTATCATTCTCAACAGCTTCGCAAAAGATACAGGTTCTTCAAGCGTTTTTCCGTAGCTGTTTACGTTTTGGCCGAGAAGCATTATTTCCTTAACGCCTTCCGACGCCAGTTTTTTTACTTCTTTCAATATGTCGTCCGGTCGACGGCTTCTTTCCCTTCCTCTGACATAAGGCACTATGCAGTAACTGCAAAAATTATTGCAGCCGTACATTATATTTACCGACGCCTTAAAAGGAATTTTTCTTATGCTTTCAAAGTCCTCCATTATCTCGCCATGTTCCTGCCATATATCAAAAACGGTTTCTCCCGTTTCCATATTTGTAAGCATAAGTGAAGGAAGCTTATATATGTTAAACGTTCCGAATACTATGTCTACATTTTTAAAAGTCTTTTTTATTTTTGCTATGACTGTTTCCTGCTGCATCATGCATCCGCATAAGGCAATCGTTATATCCTTATTGCTCTCTTTATAATGCTTAAGATATCCGAGCCTGCCGTATACTTTTTCTTCTGCATTTTCCCTTACACAGCATGTATTATAAAGTATAAAATCCGCCTCGTTTTCCGTTTCCGTCTGCTCATACCCCATATCGGTAAGCATAAAGGAAAGTTTTTCCGAATCATGGGCGTTCATCTGACATCCCATAGTAAGTATAAAATACTTTTTCTTCTTTCCTGTTTCCTCTGTATATTTATCATTAACGGCACGTATTTTTTTTATGGCGTCTTCCTGCTCTTTCAATTCTCTGTCATGTATTGCATTACTTTCTGCCAATTGCCAAACCACCTTAATCATAATAATTAAAATACTTTTACAGTATTTTTAAGTATAGCATATATGCCTTGTATACTCAATAATTTTTCGACATTTCATATTAAAACAGTATGAATTTATCAACTTATTGAATCACTTAACCGTATAATCTAAGCTGCACATTCTAAGAGTTTATTTTTGTTTTTAACAAAATATATAAAACCTGCTAAATCAGCCAATCCCCAGCCTATAGGTATTGACCACCATATTCCCACAACACCTATCCAAGGTACAGAAGAAAGCAGATATGACAGACCGACGCGCGTTCCCAAAGATATTACAGTGAGAATAACCGACATCATCGGCTTACCCAGCGCCCTATATAATCCGTAAAATATCATCAAGAAGCCGATTCCGATATAAAAGACGCCCTCTATATGTAGATATCTTATCCCTTCTGAAATAATCTCTGTTTCAGCAGGGTCTATGAATATGAGCATAAGCTGTTCAGCCGCAAACCACATTATAAGAGATGCAATTATACAATAAACAGCTGAAGATATAACAGCGTATTTTATCCCTTTATTAATTCTTTCTTTTTTTCCTGCGCCCATGTTCTGTGCTGTAAACGTGGAAAATGCATTAGCATATTCCTGAACGGTCAGATACGCAAACGAATCGATCTTAACAGCGGCGGCAAACGCAGCCATTACTGCCGTTCCGAAACTGTTTACAACTCCCTGAACCATTAAAATCCCAAAATTCATTACCGACTGCTGCATACACGTAAGAATCGAATATTCGGCAATCTCCTTTAGATTAAAAATGCTTATTTTATATTCCTTAAAAGCTGTTCTTATCGTTTTATTTTTAACAACAACATATATGCCTATTCCTATTCCGGATATATATTGAGCAATTATCGTTGCCTCAGCAGCTCCTGCGGCGCCTCTGTTAAAAACCGCTACAAACAGCAAATCCAAAATTATATTAAGCACAGTAGAAATCCCCAAAAAAACAAGAGGCGTAACTGAATTTCCCACAGCCTTCAAGTAAGCCGAAAAGAAGTTATATAAAAATATAGCCGGTATACCGCTGAATACAATGACCATATATATCCTCGTTATATCCTGTATCTGCTGCGGTATATTCATCCAATTTATTATAAAATCAACGCTTAATATAGAGCCTGCCGTTAAAGCAACAGCTATGGCTGCCGCAAGGAAAAACGAAGCGCATATACTTTCTTTCAACCGTTTTTCATCTTTTTTCCCAAAGCACATGGAAAATACTACGCCGCTTCCCATGCAAAGTCCCAATATTATAGATGTCAGAAAGGTCATAAGTGCAAAAGCCGATCCCACAGCGGCAAGAGCGTCTGAACCGACAAATTTTCCGACAACCCACGTGTCCACAACATTATAGCACTGTTGAAGAATATTGCCCAATATCATCGGTAGGGCAAACATACACATTGTTTTAAATATCGGCCCTCTTGTTAAATCTTTTTGTTCCATATCATTCTCCCGTTTCCTATTTATTTCTTTATTCACAGCCAATCATTCCAGCCATATCAAAACCAAAACCGTATATTAAATTTACTGTTATTTAGGATTTTCACATAAAAATATCTTTTTTAACGGACTTCTTATATACGGATATTATAAAAAGCAATATTTATATTGATATTTATAACCAATAATCATTTGAGAATAATTATCACAAAGATTGTATTATCTGTCAAAATATTTTACTCAGTTCTTCAACTTATTTTTCTTGTCTATGCTATTTATGCTTACATAAAAATAAGGCTATAATTTTTTTATCCCAGAATATTAAAAATTAAGAATTAATTACTATATTTTCAGATGTACATAAGCATAAAAAGAGGAAGTCCTTGACCTCCTCTTTAGATTAATTATTTTATTTATCAGCGTCTTTTATTGAGAAATTAAGTCTACCGTGGTCGTCAATCTCAAGAAGTTTTACTCTTACTTTATCTCCCACGTTTACAACATCCTCAACTTTTGCCGTTCTCTTTTCGGCAAGCTTTGAAATATGAACAAGTCCTTCTTTGCCCGGAGCGATTTCAACAAATGCTCCGAATGTCATAAGTCTTGTTACAGTGCCGTTATATGTCTTTCCCGGTTCGGGATCAAGCACGATAAGGTTAATCATGTCAATTGCTTTCTGAATATTGGCTGTATCCGTTCCCTTGATGAATATTCTTCCATCATCTTCCGTATCTATTTCACACTGGCTTTCTTCGATTATCTTCTTTATTACCTTTCCTCTTGCACCTATTACTTCGGCAATTTTTTCAACATCAATTGTCATGCTTGCCATCTTAGGCGCATAAGGTGATAATTCTTTTCTCGGTTCGGGTATGCATTTAAGCATAACTTCATCAAGTATATAATTTCTTGCTCTGTGTGTCTGTGCAAGAGCCTCTTCGATAATCTTAAATGTAAGTCCGTGGATCTTCATATCCATCTGTATAGCTGTGATACCTTCTTTTGTACCTGCTACCTTAAAGTCCATGTCTCCGAAGAAGTCCTCAAGTCCCTGAATGTCGGTAAGCATTACAAAATCATCATCACTATCGCCTGTAACAAGTCCTACGGAAATACCCGCAACAGGACGTTTGATAGGTACGCCGGCAGCCATAAGTGAAAGTGTGCTTCCGCAAATACTTGCCTGTGATGTAGAACCGTTAGAGCTTAAAATATCGGAAACAAGTCTTATTGCGTAAGGGAATTCCTCTTCGCTGGGGATAACGGGAAGAAGCGCCTTTTCAGCAAGAGCTCCATGTCCTATTTCACGTCTTCCGGGTCCTCTTGACGTTTTTGCTTCGCCTGTCGAATATCCGGGCATATTATAGTGATGTATATATCTCTTTGATATTTCAGACGCATCAAGTCCGTCAAGTCTCTGTATTTCGCTCATTGCTCCGAGGGTTGTTACGGTAAGAGCCTGTGTCTGTCCTCTCTTGAAAAGAGCCGAGCCATGAGTTCTGGGAAGAATATCAACATCTGCTGAAAGAGGTCTTATCTCTTCGAGACCACGACCGTCGGGACGTTTATGCTCTCTGAGTATCATTCTTCTTACAGTCATTTTTTCAAACTTATATATCGTCTCGTCAACAAGAGCGGGTATATCTGTTTCCTCATCGACAAGTACCGCTATAGCGTCCGTAAGTTCTTCATTTACTTTGTCCGTAAGTTCTCTTATTGCTGCGTCTCTGTCCTGCTTAAGTTCCTTGTAAACAGCTGTTTCCATTGCCTCATCTGTAATAAATTCGGAAATAAGTTTATAAACATCTTCAGGTATGACATGCTCTGTATAGTTCTGAAGAGGTTTGTACTCAGTCTCATGTATTTTATTAATGAAGTCAATAACCTCGCCGTTTACTTTATGCGCAAGCTTTATTGCCTCAAGCATAAGATCGTCGGGTATTTCGTCCGCTCCTGCTTCAATCATCATTACCTTATCTTTTGTTGAAGATACAGTAAGGTTAAGTCTGCTGTTTTCTCTCTGCTCTGCGTTAGGGTTAACAACAAGCTGTCCGTCGCAATATCCGATTGATACCGAAGACATTGTATCTACAAAAGGAATGTCGGAAATAATGAGAGCTATTGACGAACCGATCATTGCCGCTATCTCGGGAGAGCAGTCCTGGTCAACCGACATAACCGTTGCAACTATAGCGACATCGTTTCTGTAATCTTTAGGGAAAAGAGGACGAAGAGGTCTGTCTATACATCTTGAAGTAAGTATAGCTTTTTCGCTTGGTCTTCCTTCTCTTTTTATAAATCCTCCGGGGATTTTTCCTACTGAATAAAGTCTTTCCTCATAGTCGATTGAAAGAGGGAAGAAATCAATTCCGTCTCTCGGTTTTTCCGAAGCAGTAGCCGTTACAAGGACCACCGTATCGCCGTAATATACAAGCGCTGCGCCGTTAGCCTGTTCGGCAACTCTGCCTATTTCCACTTTCAATTCACGACCGGCAAGCTCCATAGAGTATGTTCTGTACATAAATCTTTCTCCTTTAATTTTATATTTTTCCGAAGATAACGTGTAACGTTTTTTATGCAGCTCACATAAACAAACCTGTGTTAGTCCATAACACCATAGAAAAACCGTCGACTGCGCGGCAGTATTTCTATGGTGTCATTATTTATGTGAGCGACCTTCTTCTTTATAAAAAAACGGGCATACAGGAAAGCCGTATGCCCGGATTTTTCTATTTTGTGTATGCGCGTCGCAGCGCAAGGCAAAACCTGTACTTTAAGAGAGAAATCTCTCTCATTATTTTTGAAAAGAGATTAATTACTTTCTTAAGCCTAACTCGCTGATTATAGCGCGGTATCTCTCGATATCCTTATCTTTAAGGTAGCCTAATAAGCCTCTTCTCTGACCAACCATCTTTAAAAGACCTCTTCTTGAATGATGGTCTTTCTTATGCTCTTTAAGGTGCTCTGTAAGAAGTTCGATTCTTGCTGTTAAAAGAGCAATCTGAACCTCAGGTGAACCTGTATCGTTGGGTGTTCTGCCGTATTTTTCAATAATTTCCTGTTTGTTGATTGTTGCTTTCATTTAAAAATCCTCCTAAAAATATTAATTATCGCCCTAAGCTAAGCCGCGGTTGGAGAGTCCGTCCGCTGAACCCGGGTTTATCAACTATTGAAGTATATCATATATAATTTTACTTTTCAACTGTTTTATATTCGCTTTCAACATTTTCTTTCCAATATTTATATTCTTCCGAAAGAAAATATTCTTTTGCGTTCACTATGTCTCTTGTAAGCTGTTGCCTAAGCGCTTCAACGCTTTCAAACTTGTTCTCGTCTCTCAGCCATTTGAAGAAAAACGTCAAAATAGGTTCTCCGTATATTACTTTATCAAAATCAAAAAGATTTGTTTCGACAGTTTTTCTCTTACCGTTTACAGTCGGATTATATCCTACGTTTGTCATGCCGTAGTATAATTTTCCTTCGTATACCGTAGCTGTCGCATATACTCCGTTCGGAGGAAAAAGCTTATCTTCGTGGGCAAGTATATTAACAGTGGGAAATCCCAGCTGTCTGCCCAGCTTCTTTCCCTCCGCAACATGTCCGTATATATAATACGGCTGTGTCAACATACGATTTGCACCGTCTACGTCTTTATTAACAAGTCTGTCTCGTATTCTTGTACTGCTGACGCGTTCGTCCTCATATATTACGTTCGGTATAAATACAGTTTTAACCCCGTACTGTTTTCCCAGGCTTTCAAGCAGTTTGTAATCGCCTTTATTCATTTTACCGAAACGATAATCATATCCGACAACAAGAACTTTGCACTTAAGCTTTTCAAAAACTATTTTTATGGCAAAGTCCTCCGGAGACATCGAAGCAAACTCTCTGTCAAACGGGTATTCTATATATGTATCGACACCCATTTTCTCAATCGCTATCTTTTTCTCATCGGGAGACATAATAAGCGCGTTGTTTTCCCTATTTCCGAAAATAAACATAGGGTGAGGCTTAAAAGTAAATACAACAGATTTCAAATTTTCCTTTTCGGCGTATTTCTTAGCAGTCTCTATTAGCTTTCTATGCCCCATATGTACTCCGTCAAAATTACCGAGAGTTACAGCCGTAGGACAATTTTGTTCAATTTTGCCGTTTGTTATATGTTCCATTTCAGAATCTCCTTACAACATAAGTCTGACGGGTTTTATAAAATAATTTTTTTTCTCCTCGTCAAACTTATATAAGTAAATGCCGACCAATCTGCCTGTTGCGTCGTATCCCAATACAATCTCGTTATCGCTCGGCTTTTTATCATATTTCAGATAACCGCCGTATATTTTTCCGCCGTTATAGAGGTATTTATCGGCTTTTTCGCTTACGGTAACCCTCTTATATCCGCTTAACACATCATCTGGTGGTATAATAAATTTTTCCGCTTCGCCCCTCTCGGCGGCATTTTTAAGCTCGTCCAGCTTTACAGCTTCGTTCAGTTTGAACTTGCCGCTTGCCGTTCTTGTCAGCGATGACATAAACGCTCCCCAGCCGAGTTTATTACCTATATCACTGCAAAGCGACCTTATATATGTTCCTTTTGAGCAGTCAATTTCTATTATAGCCTTATTCGGAGGGTTTATTTCCGCAATTCTTATGTCATAAACGGTTATTTTTCTTGCTTTTCTCTCTATTTCTTTACCTTCTCTGGCAATTTCATAGAGTTTTTTTCCGTTTATTTTTATTGCCGAATACATCGGAGGCACCTGCGTTTGCTCGCCCTTAAAGGTGTCTATAACTTCTCTAAGTCGATTTTCATCAAATGTATACTCGTATTCTTTAATAATATCTCCCGAAGCGTCCTGCGTTGTTGTTTCCGCGCCGAATGTTATTTCCGCTGTGTAGCTTTTTCTTTCCGCCATAATATAATCCGCCAGTTTCGTAGCTTGCCCGATGCATACCGGCAAAACTCCTTCCGCGTCAGGGTCAAGCGTTCCCGTATGGCCTACTTTTTTTATATTAAGCGTTTTTCTTACTATCGCAACAACGTCATGCGAAGTATAGCCTTTTTCTTTGTAAACATTTATTACCCCGTTCAACATTATACCTCCAAAGCTTTTTTAAGCTCGTTGATAACAGGCGGCATAACCTCTTCAAAGCTTCCGTAAAGCGTACAGCCGCTGGCTCTTATATGCCCACCGCCTCCGAAGCGAACGGCTATTTCCGAAACATTAACAGCTTCGTTGGAACGCATACTTGCCTTTATCTCTCCGTTTTTCTTTTCATAAAAGAAAACCGCAGCGTCTGCGCCTTCCGTATTTTTTATATAGGATACTACTGCGTCTGCGTCTTTAGGCGTTCCGCCGACCTCTTTCATTTCATCAATTGACAGCTTAGAAATTGCCAATCTTCCTCCGCATTCCGTTCTCATGTTTTTGATTGCGGCTCCGAGTATTTTTGCTTCCGTAAAAGTGTGAGAATAAAAAATCTCTTCCTGTACATAGGTGAACGGAATGTTATATGTCATCAGTTCACCGGCTATTTTCATCGTATACGGGCTTGTAGACGAGTGTTTAAAACAGCCTGTGTCAAATATTATACCGGTATATAATGCCTGCGCTATATTTTTATCTAACGGACACCAACCGTCAATAAGGCGGTAAACAACTTCACATGTCGAAGAAGCGTCGCCGTCGACAAAATTTAAATTTCCGAAATAAGTATTGCTTATATGATGGTCTATATTCAATACCATTGTTTTTTCCGCAATCGACGAATATTTCCCCAGTCTTTCCATGTCACCGCAGTCAAGAGAAATAAATAAATCAAAATCTTCCTCCGGTTCTTCCGTAAGCACTTTATCGGAATACGGTACCGACTTAAATTTTTCGGGAACTTCTTCTAAATACACAACAGCGTTTTTGCCTTTTTTTATGAGCGCCATTGCCATGGAGCAGCATGACGCAACAGCGTCGCCGTCGGGGCTTATATGCCCCGCCACGGCGATTTTATTGCTGTTTTCGATAACTTCTATTATTTCTTCAAAACTGTTATTCATACAGTTTCCCCTCCCCTACGGGCGGTTCGGAGCTTATCTGCTCTATAAGTTTGGACATTTTTATGCTGTATTCAACAGAATCGTCAAGCTTAAAAATCAGTTCGGGCGTAACTCTTAAATTTATTCTTTCCGCCAGCAAATGTCTTATATAACCTGAAGCGCTTTTAAGACCTTTCATTACGTTGTTCTTTTCATCATCGTTTCCGAGAACGCTTATATATACTTTACAATATTTTAAGTCCTGCGTCGTATCAACTCTTAAAACAGATGTCATTACGCCTATTCTGGGGTCTTTCAGCTCTCCTCTTATTATATTGGCAAGTTCTTTTGTAATCTCGTCGTTTACCCTTGTCATTCTGTTATTTCTTTTCATATAATCACCTGCCGATTATTATCTTGGCACCTCAACCATAATGAAGGCCTCAATAATATCGCCTTCCTTCAAATCGTTGAATTTTTTGAAAACAAGACCGCATTCGTATCCTGTATTTACTTCTTTTACATCATCTTTAAATCTCTTAAGCGACTCCAGCTCTCCCTCATATACAACAATGTTATCACGAAGAATACGAACCTGTGAGTTTCTTGTGAACTTTCCGTCAAGCACATAACTTCCGGCTATTGTTCCTACTCCGGAAGCCTTGAACAACTGACGTACTTCCGCATGTCCGATTACCTTTTCCTCATAAACAGGGTCAAGCATACCCTTCATAGCGGCTGTAATATCTTCAATTGCATTATAAATAACTCTGTAGAGTCTTACGTCAACCTTTTCTTCATCGGCAAACGCCTTTGCAGAAGGCTCGGGACGTACGTTAAAGCCGATAATAATAGCGTTTGAAGCCGTAGCAAGCATTACGTCCGATTCTGTAATTGCGCCTACGCCGCCGTGAATTATTCTTATTCTGACTTCCTCATTTGATAACTTCTCAAGACTCTGTTTAACAGCCTCAACAGAACCCTGTACGTCTGCCTTAACAACAATATTAAGTTCTTTAACATTTCCCGACTGTATCTGGCTGAACAGGTCGTCAAGAGATACCTTCTGAGGAGTATCTTTAAGCATGTCTTTTCTTGACTGTGCAACAACGGATTCCGCAAGCTGACGAGCCTGTTTTTCGTTTGCCGCTACATAGAACGATTCTCCTGCCGCAGGAACCTCTGAAAGTCCGAGTATTTCTACAGGCTTTGAAGGACCTGCTTTCTTAACTCTTCTTCCCTTATCGTCCATCATTGCACGTATTCTTCCGAATGATGAACCCGCAACTATAGGATCGCCGATATTAAGAGTTCCTTCCTGTACAAGAACCGTTGCTACAGGTCCTCTTCCCTTATCCAACTGCGCCTCTATAATAGCGCCTCTTGCAGGTTTATTGGGATTAGCTTTAAGTTCTTTCATTTCTGCGGTAAGGATAATCATTTCAAGAAGCGTATCTATACCGTCCTTTGTAGCTGCCGAAACGGGAACACATATTGTTTCTCCGCCCCAGTCCTCTGCTATAAGTCCGTATTCAACAAGCTCCTGCTTAACTCTTTCGGGGTTAGCGGAAGGTTTATCCATTTTGTTTATAGCTACGATTACTTCAACTCCGGCTGCTTTTGCATGGTTGATAGCCTCTACGGTCTGAGGCATAACTCCGTCGTCGGCGGCAACTACAAGAACGGCTATATCCGTTATCTGCGCGCCTCTCATACGCATTGCCGTGAACGCCTCATGTCCCGGAGTATCAAGGAACGTAATTGGGCTTCCGTTAATCTGTACCGTATAAGCGCCTATGTGCTGAGTAATTCCGCCTGCCTCGCGGCTTGTTACATGGCTGTGTCTTATGGCGTCAAGAAGCGATGTTTTACCGTGGTCAACGTGTCCCATAACAACTACAACCGGCGGACGGGCTTCAAGGAGAGATTCGTCTTCCTCTTCCTGTTTAAACGCTTCTTCAAATATATCTTTCTCTTTTTCAAGCTCAAAAATTACGTTGTATTCCTCGCCTACGGAAACAGCGGTGTCAAAATCCACAGTCTGGTTTATAGCAGCCATTATGCCTCTTTTCATAAGGCATTTAACTATCTCCGCTCCCGACTTTCCTATTTTTTCCGCAAGCTCCTTAACTGTAAGGCTTTCGGGGATTTCCATAAATCTTATTTCATCCTCTTCCTCTACTACAGGTTCGGGAGCGGGTACGGGTTTTGCCATGTTTTTATTATTTTTATTGTTTTTCTTATTCTTCTGGTTGTTATTCTGCTGCTGGTTATTATTTTTTCCGTTATTTTTACCGTTTTTATTTTTATTGAAATTTCCGCCGTCTCCGGACTTCATATTCTGGTTAGGACGATCATTTCTCTGATTCTGAGATTTTTTCTGATCTCTCTCGTTTTTCTGTTCATTGTTTTTCTTATGTTCCTGCTGTTTATGCTGTTCTGCTTTTTTAGAATCGTTATTCTGCTTTTCAGCCTCAGCTTTCACATTTTCAGAAGCTTCTTTTTCCGCTTCTTTTTCGGTATTTACATTCTTGACGCCGTTTACCATATCGCTTATCTGTCCGATAAATTTTTCATCAACAGATGACATATGGTTATTAACATCAATGCCTATTTCTTTAAGCATATCGATAAGTTCTCTGTTACTTATATTTAACTGTTTAGCTATTTCATATACACGTTTCTTAGCCAAATGCTCCACCTCCGTAACGATGGGTTTACTCCCCTATCATTTGAACAATTTTATCGGCAAAACCTTTGTCTGCAACGGCAAATACGGATCTTTCTCCTTTTCCTATCGCGCTGCCCATTTCAAATTTATCACCGAATATCACTATATTTTTATTATAATATGACGACGAGTCTTTAAACTTTTTCTTTGTATTATCCGAAGCGTTTTCAGCAACAATAATCAATTCCGCGCTTCCGTCCCTAATAGCGCTTAAAGTTCCTGTTTCTCCCGACATCAGCTTTCCTGCCCTCTGGCAAAGTCCCAAAAACTGTAAAAAACGTTTATCCATTTATCTGTTCCAGTTCCTCTCTCAGTTTTTCATAGACTTCGGCAGGTACGGACGATTTAAACGAACGCTCAAGTCCCTTTGACTTTCTTGCCTTTTCCAGACATTCGGCACTGGGGCAAATATACGCTCCTCTACCGGCCTTTTTGCCTGTAGCGTCTACAGAAAACTCTCCTTCGTCGCTTCTTACTATTCTTATAAGTTCCTTTTTATTTTTCATTTCCTGACATCCGGTACATTTTCTTAACGGAATTTTCCTCTGTTTCATTTCAGTACCTCCTGTCCGAATTATTCTTCAACATTTTCTTCTGTTTCGTTTATTTCGACAGCTTCTTCTGTCTCACTTGCAAGCTGTTCTTCCGTTTCCAGAATTTTATCAAGGTCTATTCTCTCATCAGCGTTTTCTGCGAGAGCTTCCTCGGGGAATTCCCCGTCTTCCGTAATAAATCCTGTTTCCTTTGCCTGAGACTCGCTCTTTATGTCGATTCTCCAGCCTGTAAGTTTAGCTGAAAGTCTGGCATTCTGACCTTCTTTTCCTATTGCAAGAGATAACTGATGATCCGGAACAACTATTCTTGCGCTCTGTTCATTAGGGTTAATAGCAACCGCAAGAACTTTTGAAGGACTTAATGCAGCCGCAATAAATTCCTTCGGGTCTTCGCTCCAGTTTACAATATCTATTTTTTCTCCGCAAAGTTCGTTTACAATAACATTTACCCTGTATCCGTTCTGTCCTACACATGCTCCTACCGCGTCCACATTAGGGTCTTTTGAATAAACCGCAATCTTTGTTCTTGAGCCTGCCTCTCTGGCAATGCTCTTTATTTCTACGGTTCCGTCGAACACTTCCGGTACTTCCTGCTCGAAAAGTCTCTTAACAAGCTCGGGGTGAGTTCTCGATACAAATATCTGCGGTCCCTTTGTTGTCTGCTTAACTTCCACAACATAAACCTTTACTCTGTCCATAAACCTATACTGTTCTCCCGGTATCTGTTCATTGGGAGCAAGTATAGCATCTATCTTGCCAAGCTGAACTATTACGTTTTTCTTTTCCGTTCTCTGTACAATACCTATAACCACTTCTTTTTCTTTTGAAATATACTGGTTAAAAAGTATCTCTCTTTCAGCTTCTCTGAATTTCTGTACAACAACTTGTTTTGCTGTCTGCGCTGAAATTCTTCCGAAGTTTTTAGGCGTTACGACAAAGTCCACCACGTCGCCTATCTGATAAACAGGGTTTATTGCTTTTGCTTCTTCAAGGCTTACCTGTAACATGGGGTCTTCCACTTCTTCAACTACATCTTTTTGTGCATAAACTTCTATATTTCCTGTTTCTCTGTCCATCACGACTTTTACGTTCTGGGATGTTCCGAAGTTCTTTTTACACGCTGATACGAGGGATGTTTCTATGGCTTCGTATATTACCTCTTCGTCTATACCCTTTTCCTTAACTATTTCCCTCAATGCCTCCATAAATTCGGCGCTGTCCATTTTTTCAAATCCTCCTTACTTGCTTTCTTATCAAAAAATAACCGCAAGTCTTACGCTCGCTATGTCCTTTTTTTCAAATGAAATCTCTTTTTCCTCTGTTTCTATCGTTACAGTTCCATCGTCTGTATAAGATAAAAGTTTTCCGGTATACTCTTTTGAACCCTCTATCGGTCTGTAGAGTTTTACATCTACCGTCTCTCCGTTAAACTTTATAAAATCCTCTTTCTTTTTAAGAGGTCTGTCAATTCCCGGTGAACTGATTTCCAGGAAATACGCCTGCTCTATAGGGTCGTTTTCATCAAGTATTTTTTCTAACGCTCTGCTTATTATTTCACAATCGTCAATGCTTACTCCTCCGTCTTTATCGACAAAGACTCTCAAATACCAATTAGGACCTTCTTTCACAAATTCTACATCGACTATCTCATATCCCATCTCTTCGACAGTCGGTTTTAACATGACTTCAAGTTTCTTTTCTGTACTTACCGATCCGGACATTTTCCCGACCTCCTTTGTATATATTACGGCAAAAGCAAAGAGTAGGTTTTCACCTACTCTTCTCGCCGACGTTTAATAATTTACATATACAGTATAACATTATGTATATACAAATGCAAGTGCTTTTTTAATAAAGCCTTGAATTTACTGGATTTTTAGCGGTTACGCCCTTCTATATAGTAATTTTCCCTTCTTATTATATATATTAGCTTCAGGACTTATTTCTTCGTGTGCTGCGCCTCCGTTTGCCCCTCTCTCATAGGCGTCGAGGCAGCTTACATATACAAAACCGTTTTCATCTTCAATCGCTAAATAAATTCTGTATTCGCTGTTCTGCGGAATCTCTCTTTCTTTTGATATATCAAAATATCCGCTGACTGAATACTCATCTTCATGAATAATATCCACGTTTATTTTCTCCTTGTTTATAACTTTTCCGTTAATAGTTTCCACAACAGAAAAGTCGGAAAACTCAGGTAATTCGGATGAAGTCGCATCTATATCGATATTTACATTACCTTCCATATCATATCCATCATATTTGTTCTTCCATGTTCCGGACAAATTTGCATATATATACGGAAAAAAGTCGTCAGCCGGCGAAAGATACCAGTCCACACTTTCGTTTCGGATCATACTTCCGTCTGTAAACTCAATTTTTGAAATATGAGTATCTTCAAAAAGCGGTATTTTAATTTCCGCAACATAATTTCCGTCTTTCAATGACATTTCGTATTTATTATCGTCTACATAAATAGCTGTCTTTGTCTTATTGCCATCAAACTGTTTAGGCATTATATTGACAAAAACATCAACCGTTCCGTTTTCTGCGTCAAACTCTTTATATTCATAGTTTTTCACAGATATAAAGCCGGAACCCTCGTCCAGTCTTCTATCTACATTTGAATATATACTGTTTATTGAAGAATTGACCCCGGATATTTGTGAATTTATTGATGATTCAAGCCTGTTTATTTCACTTTTCAGTACGCTGATTTGAAATAGACAAATTACTGCCACACCACATGAAATTATCGGAAATATGGATTTTAAATCTTTTTTCATAATAACACCCGCCCTTCTTAAAAAAATTATATCACATATTATGATAAAAATAAAGAAAATCTTAAAAGACCGCGAAAATTTAAAATTTTCGCGGTCTTTTATAAATATTTCTTATCTGTATATAATCTCGCTTCTCTTAGGTCCGTTTGAAACAATCGTTATAGGGAATCCGATTTCTTCCTCTATAAATTCAACATAGTTTCTTGCCTCAACGGGAAGTTCTTCATACTTTGTAATTCCTCTTAAGTCGCACTTCCAACCGGGTAAGTATTCAAGAACAGGTTTTGCCTTTTCAAGCATAGGTGTTACAGGGAATGATTTTGTTATCTTTCCGTCTATTTCATATCCTACGCAAACAGGTATTGTATCAAGATATCCGAGTACGTCTATAGCTGTTAAGGCAACGTCAGTTGCTCCCTGAAGCATACAACCGTATTTTGTGGCAATGCAGTCAAACCAACCCATTCTTCTCGGTCTGCCTGTTGTCGCTCCGAATTCTCCTGCATCTCCGCCCCTGACTCTGAGTTCCTGCGCCTCATCGCCGAATATTTCGCTTACGAAAGCGCCTGCTCCTACAGAACTGGAATATGCCTTAGCAACAGTTATAACCTTCTCTATTTTATGAGGAGGAAGTCCTGCTCCTACGGCTCCGAAGCCTGCAAGTGTTGATGAAGATGTTGTCATAGGGTAAATGCCGTGGTCAGGGTCTTTAAGCGCGCCAAGCTGACCTTCGAGAAGTATATTTTTTCCTTCTTTTACCGCATTAAAAAGATATTCCTCTGTATTTGCTATATAAGGTTCAACAATATCTCTGTAACCTATAACTTCATTATAAATTTTTTCGGGATCAAGTTTAGGCATGTGATAGAGATTTTCCAAAAGAACATTTTTTATTGTACACGCGTTCTCTATTCTTTCTCTGAGTATTTCGGGATAGAACAAATCACATATCTGGATTCCAGTTTTTGCGTATTTGTCTGAATAGAACGGAGCTATTCCGCTCTTTGTAGAGCCAAACTGTTTATTGGCAAGTCTGGCCTCTTCATATGTATCAAAATCCACATGATAAGGCATAAGTATCTGAACTCTGTCGGAAATCATAATTTTAGGATTTTTTATGCCGCTTTCTTTAATATAGTTAAGCTCCTTTACAAAGTAGGGAATATTGAAAGCAACGCCTGTTCCGATAATGTTTACCGTATTTTCATTAAACACACCGGATGGCATCTGGTGAAGGGCAAATTTACCGTAATCATTGATTATAGTATGTCCCGCATTGCTTCCTCCCTGAAATCTGATAACTATATCAGCATCGGCAGCAAGCAAGTCAGTTATCTTACCTTTTCCTTCATCGCCCCAGTTAGCTCCTACTATTGCTTTTATCATGTTGACCACTCCTATTTGATATATAATAATAAAATCAACTTACACCTTATTATAAGCTATACTTATACTAAAGTAAAATAACTATTTTTTATGCCGGGTATAATATACCTTTATCACACAATGAAAAAGGCGTTCCTTTCAGAACGCCAAATGATTTTACACTCTTACAGACTGTCCGTTTTCCTCAATAAGGCCCTTATTTTCTTCCAAAACAGGCTTTACATATCCGTTTATAAATTCTTCAGTCTGCTCAGGAGCCCTTCCAACAAAGTTTTTAGGCTCCATAATTTTATTAAGTTCATCTATTGTAAGTCCGAACATATCGTCAGCTGCAATACGTTCAAGCAAGTCATTCTTCTTTCCTTCCATTTTAACGGATTTTCCGGCTTCCATAGAATGCTGACGAATTCTTTCGTGCAGTTCCTGCCTGTCTCCGCCTTTCTTTACAGCGTCCATCATAATGTTTTCTGTAGCCATAAAAGGAAGTTCATTCATAAGATGCTGTTCTATAACCTTAGGATATACAACAAGACCATCTACAACATTTCTATAAAGGATAAGTACAGCATCTATGCACAAGAACGCCTCAGGTACTGAAATTCTCTTATTTGCGGAATCATCAAGAGTTCTTTCAAACCACTGTGTTGAAGCAGTAACGGCAGGATTTATGGCGTCAGCTATAACATATCTTGAAAGCGAACCTATTCTTTCACTTCTCATCGGATTTCTCTTGTATGCCATCGCCGAAGAACCGATCTGATTTTTCTCAAACGGCTCCTCTATTTCTTTAAGGTGCTGTAAAAGTCTTATATCATTGCTGAACTTATATGCGCTCTGGGCAATTCCCGAAAGCACGTTAAGTATCTGAGAATCAAGCTTTCTGGGATATGTCTGACCGGAAACCTTAAAATAATCTTTAAATCCCATTTTCTCTGTAATTCTTCGGTCAAGCTCTCTGCATTTTTCATGGTCGCCTTCAAAAAGCTCCAGGAAGCTCGCCTGCGTTCCCGTTGTTCCTTTAGAGCCAAGCAGTTTCGCCTTTGAAATTTGATGATCAAGGTCTTCCAAATCCATTAAAAGATCCTGTATCCATAATGTAGCTCTTTTACCGACAGTAGTAGTCTGCGCAGCCTGGAAATGTGTAAATCCCAAAGTAGGCATACTTCTGTATTCCATAGCAAACTTTGAAAGCTCATTTATTACATTTACAAGACGTTTTTTTACAAGCTTCATTGCTTCCGTCATAATAATTATGTCTGTATTATCACCAACATAGCAGCTTGTAGCGCCGAGGTGTATGATAGGTTTTGCAAGCGGAGCCTGGAGACCGTAAGCGTACACATGACTCATAACATCATGACGTACTTCTTTTTCCCTAGCCTCAGCCTCGGCATAATTTATATCATAAATATGTTCCTTCATCTGAGCTATCTGCTCGTCTGTAATATCAAGACCAAGTTCCCTTTCCGTTTCTGCCAATGCTATCCACAATTTTCTCCATGTCGAAAATTTATAGTCGGCAGAAAACAAATATGACATTTCATCACTGGCGTATCTAAGATTTAAAGGACTTTCATACTTATTCTTCATTTCAATGCTCCTTATAAATATTTTACAATAACGATTTTTGTCAAATTAACACTAAATATTCTACGAACTACATATTATCATACATCACAAAGTCTTTACAATACCTAAAACACTTTTGAACATAAAAAAATCCCCGATGTTTCCATCGGGGATAAGTAACTCTTATAAATTAGAGAGTTTCTACTAAAGCCTGGATTCTTGTAGCAACCTGCTCGAATGAGTTAGCCTGCTGCTCGATTTCAATCTTAAGGTTCTTGATTCCAAGTTCATTGAACTTCTTAAGGTAGATAGGATAGTCGAATTCTTCAGGCTCACAGAACTTCATCTGGCAAAGGATAACTGCATCAGCCTTTGTGTCGTTAACCATGTCAACAAGCATCTGTGTTCTGCCTTTTTTACGGTCTGTAAGGAGTGAACATCCATACATATTCTTTGTCCACTGCATAGCAAGTCTTTCAAGAACTGTGCCGCCTTCTGTAGGAACGTCAGCTCTGAACTGTCTGCTTTCCTGTGCAAGGTCATCAGCAACAACAGCAACTTTGTTGTCAACAAGAACCTGAAGAAGTTCATTAGGCTCTGCCATGATACCTGTAAGGATAACTTTCTTGCCGTCCCAAGGCTGAACAGGCATAGCCTTTAATTCAGCAATGAGTTCTTTAACCATTTCTGTATGTTTAGCCTTATCCATGAAGAATCCTGATTTGATTACAGCATGACGTTTGATAGGGTCAACTACCTGAGGGTAATCTGCAGCAACTTTGCAGAACTCTCTCATTACAGCACGATGCTCGTTGTAAACAACGATTGCTTTTTCGATAGCTTCGTCTGTAATCTTTTCGCCAAAGATACCTTCAAGTTTCTCTTTAACGATTTCATATTCTTTTGCGAGGAACTTTGTAGAACCTTCAACAACTACGTTCTGAGGGTGTACAAACTGGATTGAAGGGCATTTGCCTTTCCATTTCTGTCCCATACATTTAAGTGTATCGCAAGGAGCTGAGAAGATAACAGCTTCAAGATCATCATATACGCCGTTGCACTCAAGTTCCATTATTGACTGCATGATTGAACATGCGAATGCAGGAAGATAAGCACGTGCTTTAGATACTTCGAGCTGTCCGCCCCAGCATCCGATAGGTAAACGACCTGCAGCATAAACGAGTTCGTCAGGTGTGTAAACGGGAACCATACCTACAGCGCCCTTACCTGTTGCTGCTTTGTAATCTTCCATAGCTTTTCTAGGATTAGCGGCAATTGCCTGTAATTCACTGATTATTGTATCAACTTTACTCATTATAAACCCCTCCTTAGTTTGCTGCTTCCTGTTTGTTCTGTTCCATAATTTCAGTTAAGGCCTGGAAACGTGTCTCATACTGAGCAGGTGAGAATGCACGAGGGTCTGCCTGGTCGCCGTCAAAGCTTACGTAAGGCACACCTGTTCTCTCCTTAACAAGTTCAGCCTCTTCAACGTTAAGGAAGTCCATAAGTTTGCAGCTTCTGTTGAGGTGGTATAAAGCACCGTCACAATGTGTGCTTTCAATAGCTGTACTGATAACGTCAACCTTGTTAGCAAGGTTTGTGTTGCTGTACATCTTTGAGTAGCCAGCAGCCATTCCTTCAAGATCGCCAACTTCGTAGTGAATTGACCAAGCTCCGGGATATGTAGAACCAACCATGTTAGCGCCGACAGCCTTCTGAGGCTTAGATGTAGCACCAAGGTAAGGCCATACTGCAATACCTTCCCAAAGAAGACGGTAATTTTCTTTTTCTCCTCTGAATGTTGATGTACCGTTCTTTACATGCTCAGCAAGTTCTTCATAAAGTTTGTTGAATGTAACTTCTGTATCATGTTTTGATCTAGCACAAACGATAAGTCCCATGTAGTTGAACATATCGAAACCATTCATAGGTGAAGGTCTGTTAGCACACATAGCCATAGCTCTGTCCCAAGCTGCTACTGAACGCTGTGTCTGCTCCTGAACCTTAACAAACTTGTCATAGTCGAAAGGTTTGCCGCAAACTTCTTCAAGCTGTTTGATGCAGTACTTGAACTGATCAACAATGTACTCTTTACAATGTTTCTGTACAGGCATTGTGTGGTTGTAAGGAACGTCGATTACGATGTAAGGTACATCGAGTTCAACTGCAAGGTTCTCGTACCATTTAAGAAGTGTATTACAAATGTTATTACATGTAATTACAAGGTCGGGAAGCGGCATTCTGGGTGCAGGACAGTCCTTAAGAGCTTCAGGTGTTACGCCTGTCTTAGCTTCTTCTTTAAGAAGTTCCATGTAACCAAGGTTTACTCTTGAGTAAGCGCAAAGGTCAACATCATAGCCTTTACCTTCTGCTATATTGATGATTGTCTCAGCATACTTCTTAGCACTGATTGCAGCTGCGTGGTTTTCAGGATAAAGCATAATTATATCCATAACTTCGCAGAACTCTGCGGGTGCAATTGAAGATGACCAGCAAATAAGCTGTCCGTTTTCATGTGCATGATAAGAATCGGAATAAGCTTTTTCCTGGAAATAACCCAATAACTGTTTTGAAGTCATTGTACTGAAATCTACTGCTTCGCTCATGTTAAAATCCCTCTTTCTTTATTATCTATTTACTTTTTCATAGCTTTTAAAGCATCCTCGTATGCGTAAAGAGCCGCACCGAGAGCGCCTGCTACCTGTGGATGTGGAGCAACTATTACCTGCTGTTTAAGTTCTTTACTGATAGCGCGAACTACGCCGGCATTCTGCGCTACTCCGCCACTCATTACTACGTCCGGAGTAACTCCGCCTCTGTATGCAAGACCGCAGGCCTTAACAGCAACAGACGCATGAACTCCCGCAATAATGTTTTCTTTTGAAGTGCCCTGTGAAAGCTGAGAAATAACCTCAGACTCGGCGAATACTGTACAAGTACTGCTGATAGGAGCCGGCTCTGTAGCTTTTGCATCATAATCCTGCATTTCACCGGTTGTAACTTCAAGAACCCTCGCCATAACGTCGATGAATCTTCCCGTACCGGCTGCACACTTGTCATTCATAAAGAACTGGACTACTCCGCCTCTTTCGTCAAGCTTAATAGCTTTAGCATCTTGTCCGCCGATATCGATGATTGTTCTAGCGCTTGGAACCAGATGATAGATACCTTTTGCATGACAGCTTATCTCGCTGACCTGTCTATCGGCACCTTCAAATGAAAATCTGCCGTATCCTGTAGCTACTACTCTGGCCATATCTTCCATTCTGAGTCCGCTTGCTTCAAGAGCTTCCTCAAGAACACGCTGAGGACCTGATGAACCTGTACCGAGCTGAACAACTTTTTCTGTTACGACGCGAATGCCGTCCTCAAGAATAACAACTTTTGATGATGCAGAACCTACGTCAACACCCATGGTGTACATAATAAAAATACCTCCTCCAGTTAATAACCGCCAAGCAATCGATTAAACTCAGTTAAGGCATTACGCGGAAACCCGCAAATGTATCCTTATAAACCATAAGTTCCTCGCAAAATATGGTTTATATGTTGCCTAAAGCGATTTTCTCTATAAGAGTACATAAATCTACAAAATATATACTCTACAATATATTTTAATCATTTGATTATTAATTGTCAATCAAATAAGGGTTAAATTTATATAATTTGACTATAAAATTTTGCCTGTCATTAAGAGCAATGTATTGGGTATTGTTTACAATGGCTAAATTTGTACATTTTTACAAAAACCTTTATATTCCGCAATACCGACGGTATTTTCCAATCGCTTGTCTTTACAATACTATGTTTTTATTTTGTTGTCATTAGTAATTTTTGTATACATTATTTATGCTTATTTTACATTACCGGACAAGCCAAAGCCGTTCATTTTTTAACAATAATGAAAAAAAGCAGGAAACCTGTAAAAG
>ERZ773109.113-NODE-113-length-39550-cov-8.877833_pt1 | contig 39550 bp, 42 predicted proteins | sample MGYA00580569_ERZ773109 | MGnify/ENA primary metagenome ERZ773109 (study PRJEB29015, sample SAMEA2737852) | human gut metagenome | biome: human gut; feature: human-associated habitat; material: faeces | place: China | collected 2012 ...
AACGGTTGCTTATCTGTACCTAACCCTCTTTTTCCATTATGAGATGGTGCACCAGTGTAGGCTACATCCGATTCGTAAAAACTCGAATCCAGAGACTTCTTTGAATTCGAGTTCTTCATTAATATTCTTGCTTTTGTTTGTAGAAGACATGCTGTTTTGTAGTTAACTTTCAACTCTTCTGATAGTTCTAGACTAGATATACCCTTTTTTGCTGTGAAAATTAAAAACAATCCATATAAAAGCACATTCAAAGGTAACTTGTTATCCTGAAAGATTGTATTTGTAAATAGTCTTTCATCGTGTTTGCAATGAGCACAACGATAGCAATTCTTTGATTTCATGAAGTAATAGTGAGTGCATCCACATTTTTCACAGTAATATCCAGTTGGCCATTTCATGTCAAAGAAGAATTTACGGCAAGCATCTAAGTTTGTGTAATACTCAACAATAAAATCAGAGGTAGAAAGATATTCACCACGACCAGCAACGGAAAATCTCTTATTATTTCTTTTGTAATTCATAAATAGCACCATCCTTTGATAATGCTATACTACTACTTATATTGACATTATTTATGTCCACTTATTGAATGGGGTTATCAGATGGGTACTCACATAAATAAATAGAATTTGAATATAACAGTTGTTCTTTGTACAATAGACTCAAATTTTAGGAGGAACTGTTTTATGTCAGGATTAAAGAATCAAATTTCTCAATTTATAGATACAAACGCAAAAACCTATCAGGATATTTCTTTGGCAATTCATGCCAAACCTGAAGTGAGTGATTTTGAATATTTTGCCTCTCAAACGTTGAGTGAACAATTAAAAAAAGAAGGCTTTGAGATTGAATTACCAGCAGCCGGACATCGTACAGGTTTTGCGGCAACCTACAAAAGTAATAAGCCAGGACCTACAGTTGTCTTTTTGGCAGAATATGATGCGCTTGCCGGTTTAGGCCATGGTTGTGGTCACAATGTATTTGGTGCTACTTCTTCTCTTGCCGGTGCTGCTTTAAAAAGTGTCGTGGATCAAATTGGCGGAGAAGTACGTGTATATGGTACGCCTGGAGAAGAGGGTGGACAAAATGGAAGTGCCAAAGGTTCTTTTGTGAAGAAGGGATATTTAAAAGATGTGGATTTTGCCCTATGCGTGCATCCAGGTTCAGGTCCAGAAGATGGATTAAGTACGCGTAATTATGCATGTGCACCTGTAGATATTGAATTTTGGGGAAAACCGGCGCATGCAGCAGGATGTCCTCAAGATGGAATCAATGCGTTGGATGCGCAGATCTTAACATATGCAGCCATTGGTGTTTTACGACAACAACTAACAGATCGCATTCGTATTCATGGTGTAATTGTTGATGGGGGAACAGCTCCCAATGTCATTCCAGAATACACAAAGGCCAAATATTATATTCGAGCTGCCGATATTGATACGTTGTATGAGTTATATGAAAAAGTAGAGAATATTGTGAAGGGCTCCGCTTTACAGACGGGTTGTACATCGAGTATGAAGTTGTATCAAAATCTTGTAGAAAATATGGTGTTAACACCTTCTTTAGATGCAATCTATGAAAAATATATTACAGAACTTGGCAATACTGTAAAACATGTAGAAGACGTGGTAATGCCAGGAAGTAGTGATGTAGGTAACATTAGTCAGGTTGTACCTACGATTCAGCCACATATTAGTATTACAGATGTACAGATTGCAGGACATAGTCAAGATATGGTCAATGCTTCATGTAGTCAAAAGGCAATGGATGCGATTGTCAAAGGGGCAAAAGCATTGGCTTTTACGGCACTCGAATTATTTGAAAATCCAGAAGAACTTGCGAAAGTTAAAGAGGATCATGCTTGGCATGTAGAACATCAAAAAGAGAATTAATTATGTAACATTTAAAGGGCTTTTCAAGCTCTTTTATTTTATGGAATCTTGAAAATCAACAAATATTCATTAAAATTATATAAATAAAGGAGACTGAAAATGACGCTTCAACAATTACTTTATGTATTAACGGTGTCAGATGAGAAATCTATGAATAAGGCGGCTGAAAAGCTTTTTGTGTCTCAGCCTACTTTAACGTCTGCCATTCAATCACTTGAAAAAGAACTGGATATTCAAATCTTTAATCGTACAAGTCATGGAGTCACTGTGACGCAACAAGGACAAGAATTTTTAACATACGCAAGACAGTTGTACCAACAATATGAATTATTAAAAAATCGCTATGAAGATGTAAGTTTACGAAGAAATAAGTTTCGTGTTTCGTGCCAGCACTATTCATTTGCGACCAAAGCATTTGTGGATACAGTGAAGAAGTATGGGACTTCTAAATATGATTTTGCGATTAGCGAAACAAAGACGATGCATGCTATTGAGGATGTAGGTAATTCTTTAAGTGAGATAGGAATCTTATATTTATCCAACTATAATCGTCAATTTATGATGAAACAATTTGATGAATGGAATTTAGAATTTCATAAATTAGCCGTTTGTGATGCCTTTGTGTATTTGTATAAGGGACATCCTCTTGCCAAGAAAAAATCAATTACGTATGAAGAATTATTGCCATATCCAAATATGACTTTTGATCAAGGAGATAATCCTTCGATGTATACGGCAGAGGAGATATTGGTTGAAAATGAATTTCCAAGAAAGATTCAAGTGAATGATCGTGCTACGATGCTGAATTTAATGAGAGGACTGAATGGATATACTTTATGTTCTGGAATTATTAGTCGTGATTTGAATGGGGATGACTATGTAGTTGTGCCTTATGAAGCGAATGTAGAGAATCCTAATTCTATGATGGAAATTGGGTATATCACAAGGAAAAATACAGTGTTGAGTGAGATTGGTAGTACGTATATTCAAACGATGAAGGATTATTTTAGTAATAAATAATTTTTATAACTGCTTCAAAAATTTAACAATTAGACAATAACATAACCTTCTTGTAGAATACAAACATGCAAGGAGGAAACGAAAATGAAAACAATGATGATGTCAATGATGCAAATGTATATGTGTATAAATGTGACCCGGTTTTCGATTCGTTTGTCGCGTGTTTAAGTGCGCAAAGGCCGGGGAAAGTCCTCGGCTTTTTTTGTTAGATTGGAGTGTTATAAATGATTAATATAGAACATTTAGATAAAACCTATCATTTAAAGAATGCGGATGTACATGCCGTAGATGATGTTTCATTACATATTGAAAGTGGGCAAATCTATGGTGTGATCGGATATTCGGGTGCGGGTAAAAGTACTTTAGTTCGATGTTTGAACTTTCTAGAAATTCCAGATTCAGGAAGTATTGAAATTGAAGGTTTTGGTAAGGTAAGCGCAAATCAAGGAAGTTTAGATATAAGTCAAAAGAAATTAAGAGAGTTAAGACGATCAATCGGAATGATTTTTCAACATTTCAACTTATTAGATCGAAGTACAGTATTTGACAATGTGGCCTATCCATTAAAGTATACGGGTTTATCAAAGAAAGAGATTGAAACTCGTGTGGATGAATTATTAGATCTTGTAGATTTGGCAGATAAGAAATATGTCTATCCATCACAATTATCGGGTGGACAAAAACAGCGTGTAGCCATCGCAAGAGCCTTATCAAACAATCCTAAGGTGTTACTTTCTGATGAAGCAACTTCTGCCTTAGATCCAGATGCGACAGAATCCATTCTAAAGTTATTGAGGGATTTAAATAAAAGATTAGGAATTACAATTATCTTGATCACACATGAAATGAGCGTGATTAAATCTATCGCAAATCGTGTGGCGGTTATGGAAAATGGTAAGGTTGTTGAAGAAGGAGATATATATGATATCTTCGCTAATCCAAAAAAGGAAATCACAAAGAAGTTCATCAACTCTGCTTCTGCTTTATCAAACATCACAAAGTTGATTGAGAATAAGACAATTATTCCTACAGATAGTAAATTAGTTAAACTCACATTCACTAGAGATAGTGTGGGTAGTGCAACTATTTCAAAAATATCTCGTGAATACAATGTGGATGTAAATATCATGTTGGCCAATGTGGATGTCGTCAATGCGGATGCCTTGGGAGGCATTATTGCTTCAATTGAAGGGGCTAAAGAAAATGTACAGCGTGCCATAGATTTTCTACATGAATCTAATGTAAAAGTGGAGGTGATTCATCATGCCTAAATTTATAGTGGATTTCTTTCCAAATGTTGCCAATTATTGGGATATATTTTTAACAGCATTGACTGCAACGTATCAAATGTTTTTCATCGCAGGCTTGATTACATTACTAATTGGAGGTGCTTTTGGAATTTCATTGATTGTAACAAAGACAGATGGGATTAAGCCAAATCGGATTATTCATTTTATTCTAGAAGTTATCACGAATGTGTTTAGAGCCGTACCATTTATCATCCTGTTGATTTTCTTGATTCCGTTAACACGAAGTATTGCGGGTACTTCGATTGGAGTCAAAGGGGCTGTTGTTCCATTAGTCTTTGGAGCGGTTCCATTCTACACAAGACAAGTCGAAACGGCATTAGCGGATGTAAATCCAGGAAAAATAGAGGCCGCTAGAAGCATGGGAAGCTCAACACTAGGAACTATCTTTCGTGTTTATCTGCATGAGGCGTTACCGGATTTGATTCGTGTAACAACCATTACGGCTATTTCATTGATTGGATTAACAACTTCTGCAGGTGCAGTTGGTGCTGGTGGAATTGGTTCGTTCGCAATTAATTATGGACAAAACTTACATTATCAAGATGTTGTGAATTTATGTGTGATCTTATTATTGATCATTGTTTCGTTGATTCAATTATTGGGGAATACATTGTCAAAAGCAACAACGAATAAAGAATTATTTCATAAATAAAAGAGGGAGAAAAGGATTATGAAGACAAATAAATTATTTAAAACATTTTTAACAACAGGCTTAGTAGCTACAACATTACTTACAGGATGTTCATCAAAGTCATCAAGTGAACCTGTAAAAATTGGTATTCCAAGTGATGCCACAAATGGTGGAAGAGGGTTATTGCTTCTAGAAAAAGCTGGCTTGATTGAAGTGGATGACAAGGCTGGTTGGACTCCAGAATTGAAGGATGTCACTAAGTATAAATACAATATTGAAATTGTTCCTACGCAAGCCAATACATTAGTTTCGACTTTGGATGATTTTGGAGCAGCTACAATCAATGGAACATATGCGATTCCAGCTGGATTAAAACCTAAAAAGGATGGCTTAATTACAGAAGTACAAGAAGTAGGAAGTGATAATCCATTTATTAATGTGATCGTTGCGCGTACGGCTGATAAAGATAATGAAGATTATCAAAAGGTTGTGAAGGCTTATCAAAGTCAGGTGGTAGCTGAATATATTCTAGAAAAGAATAAAGGAGCGAGTGTTCCTGCATTTGAATATGATAAAGATTATACAGTCGATAAAAACTTCGTGAGTGATATTGAAGGATATCAATCAAGTTCAGATGGAAAGAAAGTTATTAAGATTGGTACTTGTGGTTCTGCCGATACATTTAGAGCTGTACAAAAAGTATTAGACGATGAAAATTCAGGAATTTATTTAGATGTAGTTGTATTTGATGCATATAATTTACCAAACGAAGCCTTAAATAATGGTGAAATTGATTTGAACTCATTCCAACACAAAGCGTATTTGAAAAACGAATGTGAAGCGCAAGGATATGATTTAACTGCGATTGGTGATACAAGTTCTGCTCCATTAACTTTATATTCTAAGAAAGTTGATTCTTTAAAAGCATTAAAAGAGTTAGCTGGTAAAAAAGAAGACTAATAAGAAAAGCCGATTTCTCGGCTTTTTACTTTATTAATTGAGCAATATCTTCTTTTAGCTCATCACTAAACTCATCTAGATCATCCATGGTGATTGCTCCATCGCGCAATAATCCTAACAAAATGATAAACATATTTGAACGAGATACATCTCTTGCCAAAACACCAGGACTTTTATAATCATCATAAATTTTCTTTCGTAGTGCCCAGTATTTATCGGAAGATAAAGCATCTGAATTTAAAATGGCTTTATATTCTTCAACTAATTTGTCCATATAGGCTTCTTGCCAGCCACCTAGTTTCTTTCTAAATAATTTCCAATCTTTTTCCATGTTGACCTCCTATTGAAATAAAGTTTGAATGATTTGATCAATACTCATAGAGTGTAATTGATCTGTATCTTTTAATGTTTTCTTGCTCCAGTGAAATAAAGATACATTGCTCGGTTGTGTAAAACTCGCATCGACAGTGCAATCTGGATAACGACTATACCAGTCTGAATAATACGTTTCCATGATTTTTTGTGCATATCCGACGGCTTGTGAATTTGAATTTCCATTTTGGTCATATGTACCTGAAATTTTTACTCCAGGAGGACTAGAGTGAGCAATCAATAAACTGCCATCTTCACATACGGCAAGTACAATATAAACATGAGCATTCGCCATAGAGACAATATCACCTGGTTTTGCGTTTTGAATGAATTCTGTGTAGGTTCCCAATTCCATGTCGGCAAATGTTTTTGTCATTTCTTCGGCCTTTAATACATAGCCATCACCATGATTGGATTTAGTTTCTAATGTATTGTAGATAGTCCATCCTACATAGCCTGCACAATCTAGTTCTTTATGAATTTCATACATATAGTTTTCATAGTTGTATGAACTATCTTGCGAATCATAGAAGGATTTCCATTCTTTGGATAAGCCCAAAGTCAATGCTTCCGTTCCAGAACCAGTTTGTGCTTCGTTCCAACCTCCACCATAAATATAGAGTGTTTGGCCAACGGGTTTTAATGCGTTCTTTAAAAAACTTGTTGTTGAGGGAATGGTTATCTTTGCTTGTTTTTGGGACTCTTTAGAATTGTGGTATGAAGAAATCCCAAAGATGATTACACAAAGTATAACGATGGGGATAAGAATGCGATCATAGCGAATTTTTCTTTTTTTCATTATTTCTTGCCCTCTTCTATCAATTCATCAATATAAGAATCATCAATGTCAAAGCCTAAATAACATAGGCCACGATAGATGAAGTTAATATCATTTAAATGAAGGATTTGATTCATCAATTCCTTTTTCTTGTCATTAATCAAAGACATGTCATAATCACTTGTATTGCCACAAGGATGCGTACACGTTTTACATCCTGGTGATATTTTGTCTTTTTCTTTATGCACTAAATCAATTAGATCTTGTGTTACCGTATGATTTTTTAAATGTTGAAGACAATCCATGATGATTGAGTCTGTATGTTCTGTTTTTGGATTAGAATCCACGGTTTTAGAAAGACCAATTAAAGCGGACCATAATTTAGTTTCCATCAGATTTTACCTCCACATTAAAATAAGTATCTGGATAGGGTTCATCCTTTAAAGTATAGTGCCACCACTTGGATTCTAAAGGGATAAATCCATTGTCTAACATTAAATTTCTAAGTGTCTTGCGATTGTTTATTTGATGATTCGTTAATCCTTTTGTGTATAATGGACTAGAAATATCGCCAAAATAATCAAAGTAAGATCCCATATCTAATTCTTTTCCTGTTTTTTCATCAACTAAAGTTAAATTGACAGTGCTACCTCTGGTGTGCGCTGATTTTTCAATGATAAAGTCATTCTCAAAAAGATATTTTTTGGAATATTTTGGATAGAAAATGGATTTCATTTTATCATCCTCAGTATCTTTCCAAGTCATGAAATGATCAAGGGCACTTTGAGGTCGATAGGCATCCCATATCTTTAATCGATATCCCATTTGTCTTGCCTTTGAATTGATTACTTTTAATTGCTTCACCAATTCTTTTGTTCCTAACGCTACCGGATCTATATAGCCATCAATGATTTCACCGATGAAATTGTAAGTTGTGCAATAGCGAATATCTAAAAGAATATCGGGGATTTCTTTTTGTATATTTAATAATTTCATGTATATATTTTAATATATTTGTTTATGTTAATCCACTTATGTTTTGTGTATAATACTTGTTAGAAATGAGGTAATAAACATGAAATTTAGTGATATTGATTTTTCAGCCATTTCAAGAATGATGGACAATATGAGCGATGAAGAAAAGAATAAGTTAAATGACATGGCTCAAAATATGATGAATAATATGAAACAAAACGAAGAGTCTGAAGAAGAAACGGACTTTTATGAAGCTTTAAATATAAATGAAGAAGATTATGCAGATTTTCCGGGAAGTGCCTTAGATCAAATCGAAGCAGGAAGTGATTTGGAAGTCTATTATGAAGATGTAAAGGATGTTGATTTTAGTGCGAGTGCCTTATTTTATGCGAAAGCCACTTTGAACATGTTACGAAAATATATCTACCCTATCTTTAAGAATTTCTTTGATGGATTTAATAATCCTTCAACGACAACCATCTATTCCTATTTATATCCTTTAATGAATGAGGACAACATTCATAAGTTGTTTGATGAAGCGTTTGGTACGCCAGAAGGATGGATGGAACTTAAAAATGCTCTTCAACAAATCTATATTATTTTAAATCGTGCAGAGTATGATTTTGTGAGTTATGAAGATTTACAATTATTAAAAGATGTCTTGTTTAATCAGGAAGTATTATTAAAAATCAAAAATATATGAAAAAACTAAAAATAAATAATTGTTTAGAACCAATGGATGAATGGACATATGAATCGTATGTGAGTGATTATATATTTGAGAATGTTTGTATTGAAGAAAACTTAGATAATATCACGATGGATGGGTGTAAATTTAGCAAGTGTCAAATTAATGATTGTAGCTTTAGCTTTATTGAATGTATGGATATTATTTTTGATCACTGTGAATTTGTAAATGTACACTTGAATCAATGTAGTTTAAGCCGTGTTCATTTCATTTCTTGTCGAATCAGTGGGATGGAACTTTCACAAAGCTTAGTTCAAGACACATTATTTCAATTATGCAAAGGACATTATTGTGACTTTGGTGGCAGTACATTTAAAGATTGTGCATTTGACATCAATGATTTAACGGGTTCAGAATTTGTTCAATGTAATTTTAAAAATTCTTCATTTGATAAATGTATATTAAATTCAACGGAATGGTTTAACACAAAATTAAAAGAGCTTGATTTCTCAAGCTGTGAAATTGAAAACATTGCTGTGTCGAGTGATAAATTAACAGGTGTTGTCGTGAATTCATCCCAGGCACTTGAATTTGTGAGACTTTTAGGTATTGTAGTTAAAGATTGACATATTGTTTCAATCTTTCGGGCATGGATTCAATCAACATATTGACTAGCGTTTCTATATCTAGATACATATTTTTTTCGACCCAGGACTTAGTCATTTCAATAGATCCATGACAATACATTTGAAGTAGAAAGTCTAGTTGTGGATCAATTGTTGTTTTTGTTTCGATTTTCTTTTTGTAGAAATCATAGATACAGCGATAGTCATAGTTTGTCAAAGAATTGTAGTCATCTTCTTTAAAGAATGTGTTTTGGCTTTGGATAAAAGTGAATTTTTTGATCAAAGCTTCTTTTAAAGTGGTTTGATCAGCCATTTCTTTAAAAGAGTCTAGGCATAGCTTTTCAAAATACCAATTCACTAGATCTTCTTTATCTTCAAAATTACGATAAAATGTTTGTCTTGTTAGATTTGCTTCTTTTGTGATCTGCGTGACTGTAATCTTGTTTAATGATTGTGTCTTTAATAGAATTAATAGCGCATTTGCGATCGTTAGTTTTGTATCGTTCATACAACTATTATATGTCATGACAATTGACTTTAAAAGAGGACTAGCTTAAAATTAAAAAAAAGAGTTAGAGGAGTAATGAATATGCAGTTAGGCGAATCGATGGAAGATTATTTAGAAGCCATATTAGTTTTATCAAAATGTTTAGATCATGTTCGTAGCGTTGATGTCGCAAGTTATTTGGGTTTTTCTAAGCCTAGCGTCTCACATGCCGTAAAATTATTGTCTGAGCAAGGATTAATTGCTTTAGATGTTAGTAAATTTTTAACTTTGAGTGAAGAAGGAAAGAAAATCGCAGAAGAAACATATGAGCGTCATATTTTCTTTTCAGAAATGCTACAAAATATTGGGGTACCTAAAAATATTGCGACAGAAGATGCTTGTCGTATTGAACATGTGATTTCGCAAGAATCTTTTGAGGCAATTAAAAAGTATTATCAAAATAATAAAGACTAGCTATAGATTGTATCTGTAGCTTTTATTTTGAAAGGAGCAAGGAAAATGAGACCAGAAATATTAGCACCCGTAGGAAGTATGGAAGCATTAAATGCAGCCTTAGCGGCAGGGTGTGATGCCGTTTATTTTGGATTGCCTAGTTTTGGGGCTAGGGCATTCGCAAATAATTTTGATTTAAAAACCACAAAAGAAGTCATTGAAAGATGTCATTTGTGTGGCGTAAAAGTATATATTACGATGAATACTATATTATATGAGGATGAAATTGAGGATGCCTACAATATGGCAAAGATGGTTCATTCTTTTGGTGTAGATGCTTTGATCATTCAAGATTTAGGATTTATTCATCTTTTGCATCATAGACTACCCAATTTGGTGCTACATGCTTCTACTCAGCTTTCAGTTTCTAATCCTTATCAAATTGAACAACTAAAAAAATTAGGTGTTCAACGTGTTGTTTTAGCTAGAGAATGTACAAAAGAAGAAATTCAAGCCTGTGTAGATACAGGAATTGAAGTGGAAGTTTTTGTGCATGGAGCTTTATGTATTTGTTATTCGGGACAATGTTATTTTTCAAGTGTGCATTATGGACGAAGTGGAAATCGAGGTATGTGTGCGCAGCCATGTCGTATGAAATATAACCTTTATGAAGATGGAAATAAAGTGGATACGCATGGAGATTATGTATTAAGTCCTAAAGATTTATCTTTAATGGATGAAGTCAATACATTAGCGGATATGGGTGTTTGTTCCTTAAAAATTGAAGGACGAATGAAAAGTGCTCCTTATGTATATGAGAGTGTTTCACAAGTCAAAAAAGTATTAGAGAATATTCAACGAAGTAATTTGGATGAACAAAACTTGCGTGTTACATTCAATCGTGAATATACTTTAGGACATATGTATAAGGCGACTGGCAAAGAATTAATGAATAGTAAAACTTGTAATCATCAAGGAATTGAAATTGGTAAAGTTGTTAAGGTAAATAAAAATAAGATTTGTATTCAATTGAGTCAAGACCTTCATCAAAATGATGGCATTCGTTTTGAAAGAGAAAACTTGGGTTGTAACGTAAATTTTATGTATGATAAGAAACAAAAGTTGATTTCTTTTATGTCAAAAAATAATACTGTACTAATTGAAGGACCTGCAGGTGTGCATGTAGGCAGTGTTGTTCGTAAAACGATGGATTCTGAGTTGAATAAAACAATCGAGGAAAGAATTCGTACATCCAATCGTCAAAGCAAGGTCAATGCGATTGTGACTTGTAGTGCAGTTGGAATGCCTATGGTGATGGAAGTATATAAGGATTCGACAAGAGTTAATGTTTCTACGGATATTAATAGTGTTAAAGCTTTAAAGCGGGCAACGGATGAAGAAACATTGAATAAACAGTTTTCTAAGACAAAAGATAGTTGGGCAAGTTTTGATCAGATTGAATATCATTTGGGTAAAGATATTTATTTTCCAATTTCTGTGATGAACCAACTTCGAAGGGATGCTCTAGAAAAAACGAAAGAGGCATGTTTAAAACAAGGAATGATTGTTGAAAAAGAATATAGTTATGTTCCAACTGAAAGTAAGACAACGTTTGATTTATTTGAAATTAATGCAGTGAATCAAAAGGTGGATGATTCAAGTTGTTATGTAAGTGAAATGTTGAATAATGAGAATGTATTAAATAAGTCGAATATTACAGGAATCCATGGTGTAGTCAATGCGCATTTAGGGGATGGAAAGATCGTAGATTCATTAAATATTTCCAATTCATATAGTGTGGCTGCTATCTTAGAGATGGGATATGAAAGTTGTGTTTTAAGTGATGAATGTGATACATATCAAGTTGAAGCGTTGATGAAGGCATTTATGGCTCGTTATCATTTTAATGCTCCAGTCTATAAGACTTTATATCAGAAACGACGCTTGATGACGATGAAACATTGTCCTGTAAATACGGCTTTAAAAGATGGTAAGAGAATGAATTGCGGTTTGTGCCATCATCATCGTTATGAGCTTGAAGGCTTAGATGGAAAGCGTGTCTTTTTATTTGGAGATAAAGATTGTCACATGCGATTATATGATGTGAATATTATGAATGAAATTGAAAATCGAAAAGATTATGAATCGTATGGAATAAAACATTTCCGCTTTGTGTTTACTGATGAGAACCAAGAGGAAGTTAAAACCGCTTTCAGAGCCTATAATCGTTGATTTTAGATGGCTTGCGTGCTATTATTTTATTAGCTTAAGGCTTAGAGGAGGATATTTTAATTATGCCTATTATTGTTGATGTATATGCTCGTGAAGTTCTAGATTCACGTGGAAATCCAACTGTTGAAGTTGAAGTAACTACAGAATCTGGTGCTTACGGACGTGCTATGGTACCAAGTGGTGCAAGTACTGGTGTTCGTGAAGCTTTAGAATTACGTGATGGAGATAAAGCTCGTTACTTGGGAAAAGGAACAACTAAAGCTGTTGAAAACGTAAACACTAAAATTGCTCCAAAAATTATCGGTATGGATTGCCGTGACCAGGTATTAATTGACAAAACAATGTTAGAATTGGATGGAGACCCATTCAAGAAAAATTTAGGTGCTAACGCTACTTTAGGTGTTTCTATGGCTTGTGCTTTAGCAGCTGCTGATTTCTACGGAGAACCTTTATACAAATACTTCGGTGGATTCAACGGAAAAACATTGCCAGTTCCTATGTGCAACGTTATCAACGGTGGATCACACGCTGACTCTACAGTAGATTTCCAAGAATTCATGATTATGCCAGTTGGTGCTAAGAGTGAAAAAGAAGCTGTTCGTATGGCTGCTGAAACTTTCCACGCTTTAAAATCTGTATTAAAGAAAAAAGGATACAACACTAACGTTGGTGACGAAGGTGGATTCGCTCCAAGCTGTAAAGATGGAAACGAAGAACCTCTTGAATTATTAGTTGAAGCTATGGAAGCTGCTGGATATGTTCCAGGAAAAGATATGAAGATCGCAATGGACGTTGCTGCTTCTGAATTCCACAACACTGAAACTGGATTATATGAATTGAAAAAATCTGGTCAAGGAACTAAGACTAGCGATGAAATGATCGACATGTACGAAGAATGGATCGCTAAATACCCAATCATCTCTATCGAAGATGGATTAGGAGAAAGCGACTGGGACGGATGGAAAAAATTAACTGACCGTCTAGGAGACAAAGTACAATTAGTTGGTGATGACTTATTCGTAACTAACCCTTCAATCCTTTACGAAGGAATCGAAAAAGGAATCGCTAATGCGATCTTAATCAAAGTTAACCAAATCGGTACTTTAACTGAAACATTCGACGCTATCGAAATGGCTAAGAAACACGGATACACTTGCATCGTATCTCACCGTTCAGGAGAAACTGAAGACACTACAATCGCTGACATCGCTGTTGGATTGAACGCAGGACAAATCAAGACTGGTTCATTAAGCCGTACAGACCGTATTGCTAAATACAACCGTTTAATGCGTATTGAAGACGAATTGAACCAACGTGGAACTGTTAACGTTGCTGAATACCTTGGAGACAAGACTTTCTACAACTTACCAGCTGTTGAATTCAAAAAGTAGTATTTCACTAAGAACTTTAGCTAATTAAGACCCTTCGGGGTCTTTTTTTTTGTGGCGTTTCGTATTACTATTAAACAAGTAAAAGGAAGTGCTATATGGTCAGGACAATTGTATGTGATTTAGATGGATCTTTAATGAATCCGAGTAGTGGAATCTATGTCAATGAAGCTGTTAAAGAAGCATTGATTGAAGTTGAAAAAAGAGATGTCTTAGTCGTATTAAATTCAGCTCGATGCTTTCAAGGCGTATATCCATTGTCTAAGCAGATTTTGATGCAAGATTTTGGTGGATATGTCATTAGTTGTAATGGAGCCCATTGTTTTGATGTGAAAATGAAAAAGACGATGTTTGAGTATGTAATCTCAAATAACGATGTTTCATTTATTTGGCAATATGCTCAAAAGCATAATTTAGGCGTTGGATATAGTCAACCCGATTATTTTGTGGCAAATAAAATGACACATGGATTTGAACTGGACATGCATAATTGTGATGTGGATTACATTTTAACGAATCACATGGAAAAATATTTAAAGGGTTCTGTGTGGAAAGTGTCTATATCGGATTCAAAATCACGAATTGATTCAATTTATGATGAAATGAAATCGATTATTGAATTAAATTGTAATGTAAAAGTTGTGCATAGTACAGATACGATGATTGACATTATTCATAAGGATTGTGAAAAGTTAAATAGTGTGAACCGCTTGTTGAAGAATCTTGAAATCTCTTGGAAAGATGTCAGTTCCATCGGAGATGGTTCAAGTGATGCGCCTGTATTAGAAGCATCTGGTCTTGGTGTTACTCTTGAAAATGGTTGTGAAGCATGTAAAAAAGTCGCAAAAAAAATTGTTCCTTCATGTTATGAAGATGGCTGTATAGAGTGGTTAAAGGAGTTATAAAAATGAGAGTAGTCGATATGCATTGTGATACGATTCTAGAATTATTGAGTCGTGATTTAAAAGGGAAAGAGGCAAGTTTGTATTCAAATGATTTGTCGATTGATTTGGAAAAAATGAAAAAGGGTAATTATTTATTACAGAATTTTGCGTTGTTTACAGATCAAAAAGAACTAGCTATTCCTGAGCAACAGACAATGCGTTTGTATGATGAATATTGTACACAAATGGATAAGTATGCAGATTATATTGCACCTGTATATACGTTTAGTGATATTGAGAAGAATGATAAAGAAGGAAAATTATCAAGCTTATTAACTTTAGAAGATGGTGGTGTTTGCTTCAATGATTTAGCAATGTTAAGAAACTACTATCGCATGGGTGTAAGAATGATTGCACTAACATGGAATTATGAGAATGGAATTGGTTATCCAAACCTTTCTATGAAAGATATGAATGGAAATCGACCTAACTATAAGCGTAGTGTAGATACAGAAAGAGGATTGACAGAGTTTGGAATTTCATATGTAAAAGAAATGGAAAGACTAGGCATGATCGTTGATGTTTCTCACTTAAATGATGCTGGTTTCTATGATGTATTGAAATATACGACAAAACCATTTGTGGCATCACATTCAAACGCAAGAAGTGTATGTAATGTAGCACGTAATATGAGTGATGATATGATTCTTCAATTGGCAAAACGTGGTGGTGTCATGGGACTTAATTTCTGTGGCAGTTTCTTAGCGGATCGTGATGATCACAAGAGTTGTGTCGAAGATATGGTGAAACATATTCTATATATCAAAGATCTTGCAGGAATTGATGTCATTGGATTAGGTACAGATTTTGATGGGATTTCATGTCCTTTAGAAATTGAAGATGCTTCTATGATGAATCTATTAGAAGAAGCTTTATATAAGGCAGGGCTTACACAAGAAGAAGTAGAAAAAATCTTCTATAAGAATGTATTAAGAGTTTATAAAGAAGTGTTGTAAATGGATCGTTTGATCCATTTTTTTTGTTTTTGTTGAAGAATATGATATAATTTCAGATGTGAATTTCTGTAAGAAATATGAAAGAGAGAATGAAAGATTATGGAATTATTGAAATTATTAGGCATTCTAATTGTTGTAATCGGATTTGTATTAAAATTGGATTCGATTTTGATTATTATGATTGCCGCTATTGTGACTGCACTTGTTGCAGGTATGGATCCAGTTACTTTCTTGGAAACACTTGGATCAAGCTTCGTCGCTAATCGCAGTATGTGCGTGTTTGTGATGGTTATGGTAGTTACGGGAACTCTGGAAAGAAATGGTTTAAAACAAGCAGCAGCTAATTTAATGAAGAAATTTAAAAATGCATCAGCCGGTGTTGTTCTTGCGATTTATGGTGTATTCCGTCTAGTCTTTGCGGCATTTAATGTAAGCTTTGGTGGCGTTGCCGGATTTGTTCGTCCTATTGTATTGCCTATGGCGACTGCTGCAGCTAAGAAAAATGGTAAAAAGATCAGTGAAAAGTATGAAGAAAACTTAAAAGGAATGGCAAGTGGTATGGAAAATATCGCATGGTTCTTTGGGCAAGTTTTGTTTGTAGGAACAAGTGGAATGATCTTAGTGCAATCTACATTAGCTGGCTTAGGATACAATGTTGAATTGGTCGATTTAATGAAAGTACAAATTCCAGTGGCAATTATTGCCGTAGCTGTCGCAATCGTGTATTACTATATTAAAGATAAACAATTGTCTAGAAGGGAGACTAAATAATGAATCCAATTCAATTCTATACAAGTGTGGATGTTACACTTTCAGAAAAACTATTAGAAATCATGTATTGTCTTATTGGATTGATTTCTATTTATGTTGCCTTTAAAAATCTAAAAGATAAAGAAAATAAAAATAATGTTGGTTCTTTTATTTTCTGGTTTGATTTAGGACTTATGTTTGTGTTAGGTAAATGGTTACCAGCTTTAGCGGATGGTATTTTATTGATCATCTTGGTATTGCCTCCAATCTTAAAGAAAGTTTCACCTGGTAATGAGCCTGAACCTACTCTTGAAGAAATGGAACAAAACAACAAGAAAATCGGTTCAAAAGTATTTATTCCAGCAGTATGTATTGGTTTATTTGCGTTGTTAGCTGCATTCTTTACTAAGATTTCACCATTAGTTGGTATGACTGTGGGTGTATTTGTAGCCATGATTATTTTGCGTATCTATTCAAAAGCAAATACGCCTAGTGTTTTCTTGAAAGATTGTCGTAGAATGATGGATGTGGTTGGTCCATTAAGTATGCTTCCAATGTTACTTGCGGCTTTAGGGGCTGTTTTTACGGCTGCAGGCGTAGGTGATGTGATTTCTGGTTTAGTATCGAATATTATTCCTGCAGGCAATGTCACAATTGGAATTATTGTTTATGCGATTGGTATGGCCGTATTTACCATGATCATGGGAAATGCTTTTGCGGCAATTACCGTAATGACAGTTGGGATTGGGGCACCATTTGTACTTAAATATGGGGCAGATCCAGTTGTGATTGGTTCATTAGCATTAACTTGTGGATATTGTGGTACACTATGTACGCCAATGGCAGCAAACTTTAATATGGTTCCTGTCGCAATTTTAGAAATGAAAGATAAAAATGGTGTCATTAAAAAACAGGTGCTTGTTGCCGTAATAATGTTAGTGGTACAAATCGTCATGATGATCATGATGTCATAGGAGATGAAATGTTATGAAAAAAGTATTAATTACAGGTTTTGATCCTTTTGGAGGAGAAAAAATCAATCCAGCTTATGAAGCTGTTAAATTATTGCCGGATGAAATTGGTGGGGCAAAAATCGTTAAGAAAGAAATTCCTACAGTATTTCAAAAAGGGCCAGATGCAGTTTATGAAGCGATTCAAGAGAATCAGCCAAATTTTGTATTGTGTATTGGTCAAGCAGGAGGAAGAAGTCAAGTCACACCAGAATGGGTGGGTATTAACTTTAGAAATGCCAGAATTGCCGATAATGAAGGCAATCAACCTTTGCAGACAAGTGTTGTAGAAAATGGGCCAGAAGCTTATTTTACAATGCTTCCTGTATTTAGAATGGTTGAAAAAATGAAGGAAAATGGAATTCCAGCAAGTGTTAGTTATACAGCAGGTACTTATGTTTGTAACGATGTAATGTATTCTGTATTGCATTATTGTCATACAGAATTTAAAGATGTAAAAGGTGGCTTTATGCATGTACCTTTTGCGACTGAACAAACAGTAAATCAGCCAGCAGGAACTCCTGGAATGAATTTAAAAGATATTGCTAAAGCCATTGAATTGTCTGTAGAAGCTATGTTAGAGAGTGATACGGATATTAAAGTGGTTACTGGAGAAACGCATTAAGAGAAAAGATTTGTTCTTTTCTTTTTTTCTTGTTCAAAAAAAAGGGTGAGTCTATTATTCTGACTCACCAAGAAATAGGAATATATGAAATAAACAGAATAAGTTATTTAGGAAAGGGTTATATGTATTGGGTTGATACCTGTTTATTTCTGTCTATAGAATAGTTTTAAAAACTTAAAAGAAGCTTAAAGAAATGATGAAAATATTTACAGTTTTATGAAAATTTGCAAATTCTTTCTTGACACTATGTATATGACGAGTATAATAAGCACTATAAAGTAAATCGAGTAAAGATAGAGGCAGCATTGCATCAGAGTAAAACATGGAGTTGGCAGACTGTGAAGTGTTTGAAAGGTAACCAATGCCGAAAGAGATAAAATGGCAATTTTGTTTCTTGGGGTTATAAGGAATACTTATAACACTCCTTCGTCAGGAAGAGGCGTTATCTTATAGTTAATGAGATTGTTTTTTAGCTATGTGGTATGCCGCATAGCTTTTTTCTATTCTTTGCCGATTAGAGAAGGAGAAAAGAAATATGAACTTTAAAAAATTAATGGCATCTGCCATGGTATGTGCTTTTGCACTAACAGGATGTGGATCAAACACAGCTACAACATCAGAAGATAAAGACACATTTGTAGTAGGAATGGAATGTGGATATGCTCCATTTAACTGGCAAACATCTGAAAAAACAGATACTTCTGTAAAATTAGGAAAATCTGGATATGCGGATGGATATGATGTTCAAATCGCAAAAAAGATTGCGAAAAAATTAGGAAAAAAATTAGTTATTAAGAAAACTGCATGGGATGGATTGATTCCAGCTTTAGAGGGTGATGAAATCGATGCGATTATCGCTGGTATGACTAAAGATAAAGATCGTGAAGAAGGGGCTGACTTTACAACTCCATATTATGATTCAAAGGGAATGATCATGATTGTTCGTAAAGATAGTGAAGAAGCTGGATATACTGATATTCAACAATTTACAGGTAAAAATATTGTTGGTCAAAAATCAACAAACTATGATTCAGTCATTGATCAAATCAAAGGTGTAAATCACGTAACACCAAAGGCTACTTATCCAGAAATGGTATTGGCTTTACAACAACACGAAGTGGATGGAATTACTGCTGAAATGGCAGTTGCCAAAGGTGTTGTAGAAGCAAACCCTGACTTAACAGTCGTTCAATTTGCAGATGGACATGGTTTTGATTGTGATACAACTGTTTCAATCGCATTAAAAGAAGGTTCTCGTGATTCTGAATTCTTCAAAAAAGTTCAAAAAGCATTAGATAGTATTAGTGATGAAGAACGTGAAGAAATGATGGAACATGCAGTAGAAAACCAACCAACAGAGGATTAATTATGCGTATTGATTTTGCGAAAGCTTGGAACATATTTGTTCATAATCTACCTCTTTTCCAATATGGAATTGAGATGACCTTGTTGTTCGCATTTGTTGGTACGTTTGCAGGATTTGTCGTCGGCTTATTAGTCGGCGGCATTCGTGCGATTGAAATCAACGAATATGATTCAATGGGTATTAAAGTTTTAAAAAGAATAGGTAGAATCATTACGGGATTGTATATTTGGGTGTTCAGAGGTACACCAATGATGGTTCAAGCTATGTTTATTTACTATTTAGGTAAACCTGTGATTGGATGGACTCCGATTACAGCAGGTTTGATTATTATTTCAATCAATACAGGCGCTTATATGGCTGAAATTATTCGTTCTGGAATTCAGTCTGTGGATAAAGGGCAAAATGAAGCTGCGATGTCTTTAGGTATGACAACGACGCAAACTTTGATGTATGTTGTATTTCCTCAGGCCATTAAAAATTCATTTCCTTCTATTGGAAACCAATTGATTGTAAATATTAAGGATAGTTCAATGTTGAATGTTATTACGGTAACGGAATTGTATTTCCAGACAACATCTGTAGCAGGAAGTAACTATCGTTATATTGAAACGTTTATGGTTTCAGCAGTTTTATATTTAGTTTTAACAACACTTGCTTCTTTCTTATTGAATTATCTTGAAAAAAGAATGGATAGCGAAAGCAGTATGAAAGATTTCTGTAGCTAGGAGGATATTTATGGAAACAATTATTCAAATTCAACATCTCCAGAAACATTTTGGAAATCTTAAAGTATTAAATGATGTAGATTTCGACATTCATAAAGGAGAAGTGGTTACGATTATTGGATCGAGTGGATCTGGTAAGAGTACGATGTTAAGATGTGTAAACCTATTAGAAAGAATGGATGGAGGCCATGTTCTATATCATGGTAAAGACATTCTAAGTGGTCAAATGGATGTCAATGAATATCGTTCAAAGGTTGGAATGGTGTTCCAAAGTTTTAATTTATTTAATAATTTGACTGTTTTAGAAAACTGCATGTTAGGTCAGATTCGTGTTTTAAAGAAATCAAAAGAAGAAGCGAAGGCTACAGCTTTAAAATTCTTAGATGAAGTAGGAATGAAAGAATTTGCGAATAAGCCAAGCACTAAACTTTCAGGTGGACAAAAGCAACGTGTTGCGATTGCTCGTGCCTTGTGTATGGATCCAGAAGTGCTACTATTTGATGAACCAACAAGTGCATTAGACCCAGAAATGGTTGGTGATGTTTTGGATGTCATGAAAAAGTTAGCTGATGAAGGTTTGACTATGGTTATCGTTACACATGAAATGCAGTTTGCCAGAGAAGTCAGTGATCGTGTTATTTTTATGGATAAAGGTGTCATTGCAGAACAGGGTAGCCCAGAACAGTTGTTCGAGCATCCTCAACAAGAAAGAACACAACAATTTTTAGCTCGTTATCAAAGCCGTTAAGCGGCTTTTTCTTTTTGTGAAAAAATTCATTTGTTGAGACGAGTTCATTGAAAAAAGGCCTAGTTAGTGTTATATTATTATCGATTAATGGAGGAAAAATACAATGGAAAAAAGACCAGTAATTTTGGTTGTTATGGACGGTATTGGTATTCGTGAAGATAAGAAGAACAATGCTGTTGCATTAGCCAACAAACCAACACTTGATAAATTGTGGGCAGAATGTCCACATACACAACTTCGTGCTCATGGACTAGCAGTAGGACTTCCTACAGATTCAGATATGGGTAACTCAGAGGTTGGACACAATGCTTTAGGTTGTGGACAAATTTATTCTCAAGGAGCTAAATTAGTTAACGAAAATATTGAGTCTGGAGAAATCTTCAATTCTAAAACTTGGAAGGATTTAGCAGAAAATGCAAAAGACAGCAAAATGCATTTCATCGGTCTTTTAAGTGATGGAAACGTACACTCTAATATTTCTCACTTAAAGGCTTTGATCAAAGAAGCTAAAAATGAAGGTATTAAAGAAGTTCGTGTTCATGCATTACTTGATGGACGTGATGTTCCTGCAACTTCAGCTTTAGAATATGTAAATGATATCGAATCATTTATGGCAGAATTAAATGATGACAACTTCCACGCATGCATCGCTAGTGGTGGTGGACGTATGCAAATCACAATGGACCGTTATGAAGCTGACTGGTCTATGGTTGAACGTGGATGGAAAATTCACGTAATGGGTGAAGGAAGACAATTTGCTTCAACTACAGAAGCTATCGAAACATATCGTAAAGAATTAAATGTTGTTGACCAAGATCTTCCAGGATTTGTTATCGCAAAAGATGGTACTCCAGTAGGAACTATCGATGATGGTGATAGCGTAGTATTATTCAACTTCCGTGGTGACCGTGCTCAAGAAATCTCTTTAGCATTTGATGGAGATGCTTCATTTGATAAATTTGATCGTGTTAAAGTTCCAAATGTTAAATTTGCAGGTATGTTACAATATGATGCAGACCTACAAATTCCAAAGAACTATTTGACGGAACCACCAAAAATTAAATATACATTAACTGAAGAATTGTGTAAACATGGTATTCGTGAATATGCAATCAGTGAAACGCAAAAATATGGACACGTTACATATTTCTGGAATGGTAACCGTTCAGAAAAATTTGATGAGTCTTTAGAAACTTATGTTGAAATCCCAAGTGATGTAGTTCCATTTGAACAAAGACCTTGGATGAAGGCTGCTGAAATCACTGATAAATTGTGTGAAGCAATCGAAAGTGGAAACTATGATTTCATTCGTACAAACTATCCAAATGGTGACATGGTAGGACACACTGGAAGTTTACCAGCAACTATCATTGGGGTTGAATCTGTTGACTTAGAACTTGCACGTGTTATTGAATCTGTAAATAAAGTAAATGGTATCTTATTAGTTACTGCAGACCACGGTAATGCGGATGATGAAAGCAAGACTAGCCATACATTAGCACCAGTTCCATTCATCGTATACAATGCTGAATGTGAATTAAAAGAAGGCGAAGATTTAGGTTTATCTAACGTTGCAGCTACAGTTTGTGATTTCTTAGGATTAGAACCAAACGAACACTGGAACCCATCTTTAAAAAAATAATTTAGATTGTAAGGAGTAATGTTAAAAAAACTTTACTCCTTTTTTATTTGCTTTCATGATAAAATGACAAAAAAAGAGGGTTGATTTTATGGAACGAGTCTTAATTGTTGAAGACGATGAAAATATTCGTCAATTATTAAAATTAACATTGGCTAGTTTTAATTATGAACTAGTTGATTTTGAAAATGGAAAAGATGCATATGATTATCTACAAAACAATAAAGTAGATTTAGCCATATTAGATTTGATGTTACCAGGCATGAATGGATATGATATATTAAAATTTATTCGTTCAAAGGCAACGCTTAAAGATTTACCTGTTATTATCTTAAGTGCAAAAGATAAAGAGCTTGATAAAATCATGGGACTTGATTTAGGAGCTGATGATTATTTGACGAAGCCATTTAGTGTGTTAGAGCTTGCTGCTCGTATTCGTTCATTACTTCGTAGAAGTAAAAAGGATGAACGATTGATTCAAATACATGGCTTATGTATTGATTTAGATAAAAGAACGGTGACAATTCATGAAGAACCGGTTGAATTGACATTCAAAGAATTTGAATTATTGAAATATTTAGCTAAAAATGAAGGTAGAGCTGTATCACGAGAAGAGTTGATCAATCAGATTTGGGGATATGATTTTATTGGTGAAAGCAGAACACTGGATGTACATATTAACTCATTGCGTAAGAAGATGGGAAATGAATATGCACATTGGATTCAATCTGTAAGACAGGTTGGATATCGTTTTGTTGCTGAGGATAACAATGCATAAGAAGATTGTTCATTCGTTTTTAACAACTTTTTTGATCACATTTATCTTGGGCTTTGGTTTACTTTACGTGAGTTTATATAAAGCATCTATTTCTCAAGATCGACAATATTTAATGAATACAGTTAAATTGGTGAAAAACTTAGAAATAGATGATTTAAATACGACTCGTTTGGGTGATACTTTTAAATCGGAGGATATTCGTATCACAATTATTAAACGAAACGGAAAAGTTTTATATGATAACTATAAAAATAGAATTCGTGAAAAACATCTGCAGCGTGAAGAGGTAAAACAAGCTATTGCTCAAGGTACAGGGACATGTATTCGTCATTCAGATACAATGCAACGTTCTTATTTATATGTAGCTGATTATGAGGAAGATAATCAAACAATTGTTCGTTTAGCTATGCCATTTGATGGGTTGAGCCAATCTATTTCGATATTATTAGCACCATTTTTATTTAGTATTGCCGTATCTTTTATGGTGGTATTTATTTTGTCTAAAAAAATGGCCAATGAAATTGTAGAACCTTTTAAAGATATCACAAATATAATTAATTCAACAGATATTTCAAAAGAAGTACTATCGTTTCATAAATATAATTATCCCGAACTTTATGGAATCACAGATGCATTGACGAAAATGTCCGAAGAAAATAAAAAGTATTTAGAAAGACTGGAAAAAGAAAAAAAGGTTCGCCAGGAATTTTTCAGTAATGCGAGTCATGAATTAAAAACACCACTCACTTCTATTCGTGGATATACAGAATTGATTCGTTCGCATACAATTCAGGATAGTGCTCAAATCGATACATGTTTAGATTGTGTTTTAAAAGAGAGTGACCACATGACGCAGTTGATCAATGATATTTTAACGATTTCAAAATTAGAAACAGAAGAGATGCAAGTCACATATTCGCATATTCAAGTAAAGAAATTGTTGGATTCTGTTGTCGAGACTTTAAAACCACAAATTGAAGCGATGCATTTAAATGTTTATGTGAATGCGACAGAGTTTACAGTTTTTGCGAGTTTAGATCATATTAAAGGTATCTTCTATAATTTAATTTCGAACGCAATTAAGTACAATAAACAAAACGGACGAATAGATGTTGTTCTTAAGAGAAATCAAAAGAATATGTATTTTAGTGTGGAAGATACAGGTGTGGGAATTGCGCAAGAAGATCAGAGTCGAATCTTTCAAAGATTTTATCGTGTGGATAAACAACGCTCAAAAACAATTCCAGGTACAGGTTTAGGTTTGTCGATTGTAAAACATGTTGTCTATTATTATCAAGGCAAAATTCATTTAACTTCAAAGGAAGATGTGGGAACTAAAATCACAGTTGAATTGCCTATTATTGTAAAAGAAAACCCGGAGAATTAGTCTCTGGGTTTTTGTGCATATTCTTGTTTTGATTGTAAAACACGGATTGCGAATACAAATAGAATAACCAATCGAATGAAATCTAGAATCACAAAGAAGATAAATACACGAAGTGAATATTCCTGTGATTTATAGTAGTTCATAAAGGTTGGTAAATAAACTAAAATACGAATAAATTCGCCTATCATACAACATGCGATAATCTTCTTTGTCGCCTTTTGATTGTAGTACATATAGAATAATGGAATGGTCCAAATAAAAGCAGTAAAAATACACAACATAAAGATGTCTTTTGTTGCAAATACTTTTTGCATATCCAAACTTGCGAATAGATTTGAAAAGATTTGGATTAGAATTGGAAATAAAATTAATTCACCATAAATAATAATGCCTAAACGAACGGATAGTTGGGGCAAAGTCATAGGAGCTTTTTCTACTACATATTCATCTTCTTCATCTTGTTCAGTATGTTCGAATTTATTTTCGTATCTGTCTTTGATTTTTTCATAATCTACATTCTTTGTTTGTTTAGCTACCCAATCATCATCTTCATCGTCCAATTCGATTGTGTGATCAAAATAAATCTTACACCAACGATTGTTTCTTAAGTATCCCCCAATTTGGCAAAGCACAATGGTTTTTAAAAGCATACAAGCAACAAGGACAAAGAATGGTAAGATAGTTGTAAGGTTTGACAACAATAATTTGATTGGAAAGTAGATAATCAAAAAACTGATCGCAATATCTATCCAATATAGAATACGAAACCATTTTTTACCGGTTGAAAGAAGAATAAATGTGATGCCATATAAAAGAATCTGTCCGGTTCCTAATTTGATCAACATAGAGCGAAAAGCTGTATCATCTACTTTCAAGAATTCCATGCTTGAGAAAAGGTATGCCATGGCTAAAAAATAAACGCAAAGTACAAAAAAATAAAGAATAAGATGTATAGTGATTTTATGTTTTGATTTTTGGTATAGGATTAGGTTTTCTTCTTGTTTAGAATACATATATGACCTACTTTCTATCGGAAATGATTGATTCATTTCTCTTAATACATTCTATCATAGAACGTGGAAACTAATAAAATACATTGTCAATATTTTAACAATGGATTAATATATCAAAGGAGGGATAACGGACATGGAATTAAAAACAATTCGAATTCAACGTGTGGTTGAACAACAAAATTTAGCTTCTGTTATGAAGAGTGGATCATTGGATGTTTTAGCTACACCACAAATGATTGCGTGGATGGAAGAGGCTGCATGTCTATGCCTAGAATTAGAAGAAGGCAAGACAAGTGTTGGCATCAGTATGAATGTGTCTCATGATATGGCAAGTCCATTAGGGGCAACAATCACAATTGAAGCTAAGATGGTCAATGTGGAAGGTCGCAAAATTGATTATGAAGTACAAGCATTTCAAGATGGTAAATCAATTGGAAAAGGTGTACACAGTCGTTTTGTGGTTGATGCACAAAAATTCATCGATAAAACATACAAGAAATAAGAAAAGAAACCCATGTTTGAAGCATGGGTTTTAAAATCCTTTTTTGATTTTATCTATGTCTTTTTTATCGCCACTAGCTAGCCAAACCATATAATCTGGATAATTTGTGTCCTTAAGTGCTTTTATTTCTTGTTTTACATCCTCTGCATCCATATTATATCCCTGAATCCATGTTCGGTATTTAGCAGGATATTTGATACTTTTTAATTGTTCGTTACTGATTTTAGTGAATGCATATAAGGTGTCGTATGGATTTTCAACAGGATCCTCAATGCCAAAGCTTCCACTTGAAAAGTGATCTAAATAAGGCATAGGACAAATAACATCTACTACATTGGCAATGGCTGGAAGAAATTGTCCAATATCTTGATCATCGCAAGCTACAATAGGCCATGCGAACATATCGGCAGCAACATAAACGTGTTTTGGGGATAATTCTTCTTTAGCATATTCAAGAAATCCTTGGATTGCGGCCACTTTACTTTCTTTGTATGTATTGTGAAAGTTTAATTTTGAATTTGCGCTTGCCGTTCCATCAGGAAAGCGAACATAATCAAATTGAATTTCATTAAAGCCTAGATCCGCACATTCTTTGGCTAGCTCTACATTATACATCCATGCTTTTCTAGAATAAGCACTTGGCCAGTATTGATCGTTGTACATCACTAAATTACCGCTTTTATCGGTTAGTGATTCTTTTGGGTTTTCCATCGCAAAAACAGCGTCTTTAAAAGTAACAATACGACTTACGCAATAGAATCCTTTCTTTTTGTATTCTTTAAGGATTTTTGTTAAGTCTTTTTTTGAAATCATCGCATTATTTATCGCAAGACTAGGATCGGATAAATAATCCTTACATACATCACTCGCATATAAGATAGAGCCTTCATCATTCTTAGTTTCGACAATGATCGTATTGATATCCTTTAACTTTTCAATGTATTTTTGATTGTTTATGAAATTGTCCATTGAAACATGGATAGCCTTTACATGTTCAGGCATAGGATTCTCATTATAGGTTTCTTTCTTGATTGGTTTGTAGTCAATTTGCGATGTATAGGCATCTTTAGAATATCCATCTTTGTAGTAGTCATCCCAATATGTAGAATAAGATATGGCTTGATCGTATTTTTTTAATGCTAATTTTCTTGATGATTCCACATATGTACCACTTAAGTAATAGGTTTTGTTCTTCTTTTTGACTTTGTACCAACGAATTTGGCCAGTGTTTTCATCCCAGTCTTTCTTATCAATGGATTCAACTTTTACTCTTTCACCTTTCTTGACAACCACTTTACTCAGCTTTCCACCTTTTTCTTCTCTTAAGTTTACCAATCTTCGACAATATACATAATCAGTATGAATCGCTTCATTAAAACTATTTGAAAGATTTGAATTCTTAACTTTTAGTTTATCATGATTGTAAATGATAATACTTGAATGCTCTTGTTTTTGATGAACTTTTACTTTTGTACCTTTAGGAATTTTGATTTTTTCGATTACGGCTTCACCATTTTCTAAGTGCGTTTTTTCTACTGTTAAAAGATTTCCAGCACACGTAATGTATCGGTTTGGATGGAGTGTGTAGGCTGCTACAATTAGAAAAAATAAAAGTGCCACGATTAAAGTGGAGAGGACGAATGTCTGCTTGTTAACAAAAACATACTTTTTCATATAATCACCACTAGAATCGTAGCACAATTCATTTTATTGTCAATTTTGAAGCGTTTTCTGGGACTTTCTTAATCGAATTACACCAATATTTAATAGAATTAGGGATAAAGCACCGCAAGTATCAATGCATATGTCTGTAATCTGTGGGCTTCTTCCTGAGACAAAAGACTGATGCCATTCATCACTGCAAGCATATAGAATGCATGTAATTAAAGCATATAGTGCGTAGTGTTTTACACCATAATTCTTATACATGTAGAATGCGTTGAATCCAAGCAGGGCATAAATTGTAAAATGTGCGAGTTTACGAACAACATGCATTGAAAATGGTAAAAATTGTAAAAACCAGGCACTTGTTTGGGTGGACTGGTCTGCGTTTTGACTGGAAAAGTAAAATATCAGTAACATGTTACAAATTGTAAGAATGGTAAATATGTGTTTTTTCAATTCGATAACTCCTTTTGTTGAATAAATAAAGCGTAGTCCGCCTTTTTGTAGTCGAGTTCTTTAAAGTAATGGCGAACATAAATAAAATGATAATCGAAAGCGTTGGACATGTCAAAATCATCTAAAACAATATAACTTGTCACATTATTTTCATTAATAAATTCTTGAATGGCTTTTGTGCGTGGACTAATCAAAGCGGTAATGGATTTAACATATTTTCCTAAATCAAAGATGTCAAACATGGTCTGAAGTTGTTCTAAAGAATATACAATTCTCCATGAACTTGTGATGATGATTTGAGCGTCATATTTTTCAATGAGTTGCTTCAAAAGTTGGATACTTTCTTTTGAAAAACAATAATACACTTGATTGACTAAATATGCGTTTAGTGTGGCAATTTTTGGGTGGTTTAATTTTTTGGCCAAAACATCTGGTAAATTGTAATCGAGACAATAGGAATTCTTTTTACGACTCGGATTGATTACTCCATCGATATCTAAAAATATACATGGTTTCATATGTGTTCCTCCTGTTTATATGATAGTCAAAATTGTACTCAAGTTCAAATGTTGGTATAATTTATAAAAAGGATGTGTGTGATTATGGAAAATAAAATTGTTCTTGTGACAGGTATGTCAGGGGCTGGAAAATCAAGTGCAATGAATGCTCTAGAAGATTTGGGCTATTATTGTATGGATAATTTTCCTAAGGAATTGTTGGATAATTTAGAAGAGTTATTAAGAAAAGATGAGTCTCACTATAAAAATGTGGCACTTAGTGTGAGCGCTATTGATTACCAGGCCTTTGTGAGCTACTTTGAAAATATCAACCGCGATCTTCAAATTTTATTTCTAGATTGCAGCGACGAAGAATTGTTGTTGCGTTATCGCTTTACAAGAAGACAACACCCAATGATTGTGAATCATTTGGCTACAACATTAGAAGATGCGATTGAAGTAGAACGTGATTTTTTGGATCATCTACAAGAAAATTCACAGAATACAATTCATATTGATACGACAAAATTAAGTACTTCTGCTTTGGCAAGTCGTGTTTTACATCGGTTTAAAAGTGCACAAAGAAGCGTGTTTACAGTTACGTTCCAATCTTTTGGCTTTAAACATGGCGTACCATTAGATGCGGATATGGTGATTGATGTTCGTTTCTTGCCAAACCCATTTTATGATCCATTGCTTCGAGAGAAAACAGGAAATCAAAAAGAAGTATATGACTATGTAATGGATAAACCAGAAACACAAGAGTTTATTGTGAAATTAAAGGATTATTGTGATTTTGTGTTCTCACAATATGAGAAACAGAACAAGTCCCATATGATTGTTGCGATTGGATGTACAGGTGGTCAGCATCGCTCGGTTTCGATTTGTAACTGGTTGTATGATGAATATAAAGATACATATCGTTGTTTTAAATCGCATCGTGATATTGGAGTTGATGAAGAATGAAAAAAATAGTCGTAATTGGTGGGGGTACAGGTCTTTCAAGTATGTTAAAGGGCATGAAACGATTGGAAGATGTTGATTTAACGGCCATTGTTACAGTAGCCGATGATGGCGGCAGTACGGGACGAATTCGTGATATATACAATATTCCTGCAGTTGGAGATATTCGACATGTTTTATGTGCCATGGCCGATGAAGAAGATGAAGGCTTTTTCTCTGATTTGTTGAATTATCGTTTTGAAGGAAGCGAAGATGTGGGTGGTCATAATCTAGGAAACTTGATTTTCTTGGCAATGATCAATACTACAGGCTCGTTTATGGGGGCTATTGAATCGATTTCGAGAGTATTAAATGTGAAGGGGAATATTCTTCCAAGTACATTGGATGTTGTTACATTATATGCCATGATGAAAGATGGAACATTGGTTCGTGGAGAAAAAAATATTCCAACAGTATGTAACAGTATCGATCATGTTTTTTATCAGAATTATGTGCATGCATATAAACCGGCTATTGAAGCTATTAAAAATGCTGATTTGATTATTTATGGTATTGGATCTTTATATACTTCAATTATGCCCAATCTAATTATTTCGGATATCTCAAAAGCCATTGAAAAGAACCCTTGTAAGAAAATCTATTTTTGTAATGCCATGTCTCAGCCTGGAGAAACGGATGGATATACGGTTCAGGATCATATTAACGCGATTGAAAAGCATTCGTTTAAACATCCAGTAGATCTAGTTGTGGTTAACCAGTCCAAATTACCTCAGGAAGTTTTAGATATGTATGCTTCACAAAATAGTTATCCAATTTGTATTGGAAATGAAGCAACAGACTATGCTATTATACAAAGAGATTTGTTGGCGTTGGATGCCAAAGGGCGTATTCGTCATAATCCAATGGCTGTCAAAGAAGTGGTAGAAGAATTGATCAAGGGGGTATAGACTTGTCCTTTACATCTGAAATTAAAAAAGAAATTTGTAAAGAAGAAATCGATGCTCAAATGATGAAGGCACAATTATGTGCCCTTTTTCAAATGCGAGCAAGTTTACATATGAACTGGCAAGGTATGTATTTGTCGTTTCAAACTGAAAATGCAACCATTGCCAAACATGTCTTTCAAATTATGAAAACGTTATATGATGTGGATCCTCGTCTTTCTGTGTTGAAAAAAATGCAGTTAAAGAAAAATAACATATATCGTATTCAAGTGTTTGATAAGGCTCAAGAAATATTGGAAGATCTTCAGATTTTAACAGATACAGGTTTGCGTTATACACCAAGCGTAAAAATGGTTCGATCTGAAAAGATGGCTAGAGCTTATCTGCAAGGGTGTTTTTTGGCTAGTGGCAGTATCAACTCACCAAAATCGAGCAATTATCATCTAGAAATGTCAAGTCAGGAAAAAGATTTGGCGTTCAGCGTTCAAAAATTAATGCAGCGTTTTTATTTGCCGGCAAAAGTCATCGAAAGAAAAAGTGTTTATGTAGTATATATAAAAGCGGGAGATAAAATTGCTGACTTCTTGCGTTTATGTAATGCTTCGAATGCGTTGTTTGAATTTGAAGATTCTAGAATTCAAAGAGATTTCTATAATCAGATCACGCGCCTTGATAATTGTGAGGTTGCTAATGAAGTAAAGAGTTTAAAGGCGGCAAAATCGCAGTTAGAGGCTATTGAATTTTTGGAGAGTCATGCTAAAAATATTGTAATTCCAGAAAAAATTATGCATGCGATGCAAATTCGCAAAATGTATCCAGAGGCCAATCTAAATGAGTTGTGTTTAGAGTGTAAAAATGAATTTGGTGAAGATATTTCAAAGTCTGGAATGAAGCATCGCTTAGCGAAAGTGAAGCAGATGGCTACAGAATTAAAGGAGGAATTGGATGCTTAAAAAAATAGGAATTATAGGTTTATCATTCTTATTGTGTGCATGTTCCTTGGGGGTTCAATTAAAAAAGTCAATGTTCACGATTGAACTTGGAAAAGATATTTATGCCAATCCAACTTTATATTTAAAGAATGCGACTTTTTCATCTCACTTAAAAGTTGTTTCAAAAAGTGTTGGTGTAGATAAGAAAAATAATCGCTTTATGACATCTGGAATGGATTATTTGGTTGTTGGGGAATATGACTTTGCGATTGTGGACGGAAGTAAAGAGTATCCTTTCGTAATAAAAGTTAAAGATACAACGGCTCCAGTTTGTGCAAGTGAAGTGAGTCAAATCACAATTGGGGTTGGACAGAATATTGATTGGAATTCCTACTTTCATGCGACAGATTTATCGGGAGTTACTTTTGAAGCAAATGTAGATACGTCTACTGCATCAACGCAGGATGTGCAAGTAAAAATCAGTGATCGTTTTGGAAATTCTGTTACGAAAAATGTAAGTGTGGTCGTTCAATAATGAAAAAGGCAGATAAAATTCTGATAGTATGCATTATGATCATAGCGGTAGTACTATGTGTTCCTTTGTTTTTTAGTAAAAATGAAAATGCGTATGCGAGTGTATATGTTAAGGAAAAACAAGTTTTGCGCATTGATTTATCAAAAGATAAAACGTATGTCGTAGATGGAAAGCTTGGAAAAGTGCATATTGAGGTTAAACAGAAAAAAGTGCGGGTTACCCAAGAAAAGAGTCCGCATCATTATTGTTCGAAACAAGGCTATGTTTCGGATGCCAATGTACCCATCGTATGTTTGCCCAATGAGACAGTGATAAAAATTGAAAAAGAAGCCAGTCAGGATACGGTGATACAATGAGGGTCAAGAAAAGTGTCATTTTAGCTTTCTTGGTTGCGGCCGGTATATTGTTGCAGCTTTTAGAAAGCTTTGTAGGTATATTTATGATTGTTCCTGGATATAAAATTGGTTTGGCAAATATTGCTGGCTTATTTGCCCTTTATATGTATGATGAAAAATCATTGGCTTATGTATCGTTGCTTCGTATCTTTTTATCGAGTTTGATGCAGGGAATGTTATTTTCTGTTTCGTTTTGGCTTTCATTAAGTGGGGGTATTTTGGCTTGTATTGCGATGATCTTAGCTTATCGAAGTAAGGTGTTTTCGATTTATGGAGTAAGTATACTTGGAGCTAGCTTTCATAATATAGGACAAGTAATCGCAATAACTTGGATTTACCAACAATATTTTATGCAGCTGTTTTTACCAATTCTTTTGGCATTGTCCATTGTGAGTGGTATATTAATAGCAGTAGTATGTAGAAAGGTTTTAGACCGATTAAGTGGAGGAAATTATGGAAAAATATAGTTATACACCAAAGGGTGTTTGTAGTCGTCAATTCAATTTCGAAATTGAAGATGGAATTATTAAAGGTTTTGAGGCCATTGGTGGATGCAATGGAAATTTAAAAGGAATTGGATGCTTATTGAAGGGTAGAAGTGTAGATGAAGTTATCGATACTTTGACTGGAGTAACATGTGGAAATAAGCCAACATCTTGTCCAGATCAAATCGCATGTGCACTTAAGGCATATCGTGGCTGATCATTTTCTTGGGGCTTTAAAAGAGATTGAGAGGCGTGCTCAAAATAACATTCTTGTATTTTCGGATGTATTAACAGAGCGTTTAGAAGTCATTGCACAGAATATGGTTGGAAAACCAATTTCGGATAATGATTATTTAAAGTTATTGGAATTGTATTATCAAAAATTTTCGAAAGACGAAAATAAACAGGCCATGTTGTTTTGTCTTTTAAGAATGCAAGAAGTTGTATTTTATAAAGAACATAAAGATAGTCAGAAGGATTTGAATAAAATGGAATTTAATGAGGAATATGATTCCATTACGAAAGCTTTTTTATCGAGAAAAAGAGATTATTATCAGGTTACATTGAATAATATATTTCAACGATTTATCTTATTAGATACACTTGCGTATATTGTGTTCTTACTTGTGTTTGTACTTTTGATTCACATTCCTTTTAGAGTTTCATTTATTTTACTTGTGATCCTGTGGGTTGCTGTATTGTTTTTTGCGAAAAAGAAGGGTGTGCCTTATTTTTATGATTCAAGAATTCAAACACTTCTTCAAGATGTGGATTCAACATTGTTACAGGTGGATCAAGCGATTTTCTAAAGTCGAGTAATCGACTTTTTTGTTTTTTAAATTTTTTCACAAGTTAACTTGTTAAATATATCACAAATATGATATTATTATTGCGTGGGGTGATAAAAATGCAGAATAGAAATGTGCCCAAAGCAACTTTACAGAGGTATCCAGTATATTTAAAAGCTTTACGTAAACTTCAAAAAAATGGCGTTGAACGAATTATGTCCAAAGAATTATCGAGCTTTGTAGATATTGAACCTACGACAATTCGTCGTGATTTCTCGTTTTTAGGAAATCTTGGAAAACAAGGCTATGGATACGATGTGGATAAGCTGATTGATATATTTAATAGTCAGCTAGGCGTTGATTTTGATGAAAAAATAATTTTAGTCGGAGCTGGTAACTTAGGTCGTGCGTTAATGAATTATAATAAATGGGATTATGTTGTTGGTGAAATCGCATGTGCCTTTGATGTGGATCCAGCTAAGTGTGGAACACAATTTGGTGTTGAAGTGTATCCAATGTCGGAACTAGATACGAAGATTCCTGAAGGATGTCGTATTGCGATTTTAACAATTTCACATGATGTACAAGAAACAGTAGATAAATTAGTACAATGTGGAATTAATGGTATTGTTGATTTTACGCATCAACATTTTTTGGTCCCAAAAGGGGTTGTCATTAAAAGTATTGATGTGGTATCATCTATACAAGAATTGGTATTTATTACGAATTCATTAGAAACAAAGACGCAGAAATAGAAGTCGTCCAAAACGAACATGTAAAGAGAGTCTTGTTAGGTGAAAATAGACGGTGCAAGTTTGGGTTGATAACACCTGTGGAGTCGTACTGGAGAAATTAAGTAGACAGTAACGTGTGGAATGCGTTAAATTCCAATTGAGTGCATACATACGTGTGATGAAACAGGATGGTACCGCGGTAATAATCGTTCCTTTTAATTAAGGAACGTTTTTTTTATTTTGAAGGGAGAAACTATGTTAGTAAAAAAATTAAAAGAAACATTTGAACAGTACGATGGACAAAGTATTACTTTGCAAGGATGGGTTCGTACAAATCGTAATTCAAAGGCAGTTGGATTTATTGCGTTGAATGATGGAACAACTTTTTCAAATGTGCAAGTTGTATATGCGGATAGCTTAGAAAACTTTGATGAAGTATCAAAGATTACAACAGGTTCAGCTATGGAAGTAACAGGAAAACTTGTATGTACTCCAGATGCAAAACAGCCATTTGAAATTCAAGCTGAAAGCATTAGTGTTTTAGGACTATGTGATCACGATTATCCTTTACAGAAAAAACGTCACAGTTTTGAATTTATGCGTGAAATTCCTCATGTACGTCCTCGTGCAAATACATACTATGCTATGTTTAGATTAAGAAGTGTATTAAGTATGGCTATTCACACATTCTTCCAAGATCGTGGATTCGTATATGTACATACACCAGAAATCACTGGTAACGATGCAGAAGGTGCTGGTGAATGTTTCACAGTAACAACTCGTGAAGATGCAAAATATGACAAGGATTTCTTTGGAAAACATGCTCAACTTACAGTATCTGGACAATTGCATGTGGAACCATTCGCATTAACATATCGTAATGTTTATACTTTTGGTCCAACTTTCCGTGCAGAAAACTCAAATACAACTCGTCATGCTTCTGAATTCTGGATGATTGAACCAGAACTTGCATTTGCGGATTTAGCTGACAACATGGATTGCATTGAAGAAATGATCAAATATTGCATCAACTATTGTTTAGAACATGCTAAAGAAGAAATGGAATTCTTTGCGTCAATGATCGATAAAGAATGTATTAAACGTGTAACTCATGTTGCGAACTCTCATTTTGAAAGAATGACATATACTAAGGCTATTGAATATTTGGAAAAAGCGAAAGATCAATTTGAAAACCAGGATATTTTCTGGGGTATGGATCTTCAGAGTGAACACGAGCGTTATATTTGCGAAAAAATCGTAAATGGTCCTGTTTTCTTAACGGATTATCCAAAAGATATTAAAGCATTCTATATGCGTGTCAATGACGACAACAAAACAGTTGCAGCATGTGACTTATTAGTTCCTTATGTTGGAGAATTGGTTGGTGGTTCTCAACGTGAAGAACGCTATGATGTATTAGTAAATCGTATGAAAGAAATTGGAATGGAACAAGAAACATTACAATGGTATTTAGATTTACGTCGCTTTGGAGGATGCAAACACTCAGGATTCGGTTTAGGATTTGATCGTATGTTGATGTATTTAAGTGGTGTTGCGAATATTCGTGATGTTCAGCCATATCCACGTACGCCAAGAAACTTAATTTTCTAATGATTTAAACAGGTATCTCGTTGATACCTGTTTTCTTGTGTGATATAAATAAGGGGTATGAAAAAAGTAAGAGTAGTTAATAAGAGAAATTTAAGCACGATGATCGTTGGAGTTGTTACTATCGCTATTGCGGTTGTTTGTGTTTTTTTATATGTTTCAAGACCAACTGAAATAGATAAGTTGTCACAATCTTATTTGGATACAGTGGATGTTGAGAAATTGCAGAAAAAGGTGGAGACAAAATTTGATGGATCCTATCGACTAAGTGATTATTTAGTTTATGGGGAAACGTTGTCTTTGTATAAAGATAAGTATGGTACAAAGAAAACGGATAAAATGCAAGGCAATAACATTGTTCTAAGAAATGTGATGAACGATGCCATTACAAGTTTTACATTTAATGGAAAAGTGGATTCAGGTATAGATTTAGGTTCTTTAAAAGAAGGGATTTATGAACTATATACATATGATCATTATGAAAAAGAACGTATCTATTTTGACGATGCCTTTAAGGCAAAGACAATCACAACAATGCGTCGTAATAAAAAGGTGAAAGATATTACGTTTGTGGCCGATAAAGAGGCTTTAAAAGAGTATGATATTCACTTAAAGAAAAACTATGCGTTTATTATTGTCACAAAGCACATTCCAAAATCCAATGTATATGATGTAGTGATCGATCCATGTGGAAATGCGATGAATTACATCTCGAATACAGTAGATTATGGTGCAAGCACGTCAATTTTAGATGAACCAACTTCTTCTTTGGAATTTGCGAAAAAATTAAAGAAGGAATTAGAAGAAAAGGGATTAAAGGTTAAGATCTTACGTAAAGAAAACGAAACACCAGGCTATTATGGTGCAGATGGTCGTCCGGCTCGTGGTTATAAGGCAAAGGCTAAATTATATATTGCTTTGGGTGCAAGCTATGATGAAAATGTAGATGCGCCTTATATGATGGCAAGTCCATATACAAATAGTGGGTTGGCCAATACAATCTCATATTATGTGGAACAAAGTGGATTGACATTGTATGCGGCAAGAACGAATAGTACACAGGAAAATGGTGTGTTATATGATTCGTTTGCGGAAGATGAAAATGGCGAAGTGAAAAAATATGAATTGTATCCGCAATTAAGAGAGACTGGTGGAAGAGCAACATACACTGGTGTTTATGGGGATGAGATGAAGAATGCAGAATATAAAAATGCGTATGGAATGTATGGTCTTTATTTTTCATATGCGAGTGCAATGAATTCTTCAAGCGTTGCCTATTTTAACGACAATGCGGATGCATTAGCGAAAGTGCTAGTTAAAGGTATTGTAAGATATTTTGAAATTTAGGGTGATAGTATGAAGTTACAATTGAGTAATATACAAAAGTCATTTGGAGCAAAAACAGTTTTGGCAGGGGCAAACTTCCAAGTGCGTGATAATGAAAAGATTGCGTTGGTTGGTCGTAATGGCTGTGGTAAAACAACATTGATGAAAATTATATGTGGACAAGAAAACTATGATTCAGGGTCACGTATGGTTTTGAATGGTACAAATATTGGGTATTTGGCACAGATTACTTTTGTGGATGAAGAAAAGACAGTATATGAAGAACTTTTAACGGCTTTTGACAAAGTTCGTGAATTGGAAAAGCAGTTAAATGCACAGGCAGAAGTGCTTAAAACGGATTCAAGTGAGAAACAACTTGAAAAGTATGATGCACTACAGACGCGTTTTGAGGCATTGAATGGATATCAATATGAGGTGGAATTAAAGAATGTATTTTTCCATTTTCAATTTGATGAAAGTGATTTAAATAAAAAATTGTGTGAATTTAGTTCTGGTCAAAAAACAAGAATTGCCTTGGTTAAACTATTGTTGACAAAACCAGATATCTTATTGTTGGATGAACCGACAAACCATTTAGATATTGCAGCTATTGAATGGCTTGAAAATTATGTGAAGCATTATCCTTTCGCGGTTGTTTTAGTCAGCCATGACCGTATGTTCTTGGATCATGTTGTAGATGAGATTGTGGAAATTGAGTTTGGTAAAACTCAAAGATATGTGGGGGATTACTCACATTATTTAAAGGCGAAAGATGAATATCTGAAAAAGAATCATGAGGCTTATATTCGACAACAACAAGAGATTCATCGTTTAGAGGATTTGATTGAAAAATTTAGATATAAAAAGAACAAGGCTGCTTTTGCGAAGAGTAAACAGAAGTATTTGGATCGCATGGACAGAATCGAAGATAGTACTTCAGATACAAGTCAGATGAAGGCTGTGTTTACTTGTGCAAGAAAAGGTGGTAAACAGGTTCTTGAAGTGGAAGACTTAAAGGTTGGCTATGATAAAGTATTGTCTGAAGTTTCTTTTCAGTTGTTACAAGGGCAAAGAATGGCTATTGTTGGTCCGAATGGAATTGGTAAATCAACTTTGATCAAGACTTTAGTCAAGGAACTTCCAAGTATATCGGGAAGCTTTAAATTTGGTCATCAAATTGATGTGGGGTATTTCAATCAGGAAAGTGCTCAGATGAAGTCGAATAAGAATGTGTTGGATGAATTGTGGGATATGGATCCGGATGCGACGCAAACACAGATTCGTAATACATTGGCTAGTTTTTTATTTACGCAGGATGAAGTATTTAAAGAAGTGAATGATTTGTCGGGAGGCGAAAGAGTTCGACTGGCTTTAGCTAAATTAATGTTAGAACATGATAATGTTTTATTGTTGGATGAGCCTACAAACCACTTAGATATTCCGGCTAAAGAAGCTTTGGAGTCTGCTTTAGAAAAATATGATGGAACTATTTTGTTTGTATCGCATGACCGTATGTTTTTAAAGAAGATGGCTACGCGTGTACTAGAGATGGGTTCAATCAGTAAAGTATATGATTTGAATTATGAAGAGTACTTAGAGAAAAAGGCAAGCAATGAATTGGTAGAATCGGTTGTCAAGGTCGAAAAAGAAGTTAAGCCACAAACGGTATCTTTTACGGATTTAAAAGCAATTAAGAATCGTGTCGCAAAACTAGAAGTGCTTTTAGAGGAAGCAGAACAAGATTTAGAGGCTATGCGAGAATTGAGGTATGAACCAGAATATTATCAAGATTATCGTAAGATGGAAGAGTTAGATGCGAAAATAGATGATAAGCATAACGAGATTGCTGCATTGATGCAGGAATGGGAAGAAAAAATGGCTATGATGGAATAGGGTGTCGATTGACACCTTATTTTTGTTACTATTCACCGATAATCAATAAAAAAGATAATCAACAAAAACTTGTC